>Ga0209208_10010538_pt1 | contig 11977 bp, 8 predicted proteins | sample S1TSphfallax_3_FD_187694 | JGI IMG/M metagenome (GOLD analysis project Ga0209208, IMG submission 187694) | Host-associated microbial communities from peat moss isolated from Minnesota, USA - S1T2_Fd - Sphagnum fallax MG (SPAdes) (version 2) | ecosystem: Host-associated > Plants > Peat moss >...
GGGGGTGGGGGGTGGAGGGGGAGGGGTAAACTACAATAATAAGTAAAGTTAAGCCCAGCTGATCTTGTCCCTTTGTTGGAAAGCACTGTTCTTCCAAACAGAAGACACACATTAAGTGTCATAAATGGGCATTGTAGCTTCTAGTAACCTATAACCCACACTTTACCACTTCACAGGTACCTCTACCCAAGGGTCAATTTATGACGCTGGTTAACAATGATAGATCTTGAAATTTACAACATCTCTAAACACAGGACCTACCATTAAAGGCAAATGGGAATAAAATAAAAAATTTAACTCAATATTATTATTGTTATTATTATGATGTGTATGCTTTGTGCACACTACTACTCCAAAAGCAATGAAATTTAATTAAAATGAATTTAATTCAATACCTAGGGTGAGATCTCTCCAGTCTACACGCTGGATGGTGTGTTGTCATATGTGGGGGTTGTGTTAACTTGGGTTGTCTCTCTTTCTCTTAAATTTTATCATTATTGTTTTTCATTGATTTTGCCCCAACCGTTTCCTCCTTCTAGGCTACCACTCAACAATGTTGAGAACACCCAGATGAATAAATAAATAAATAAATAAATAAGTGAATAAATACCTATGCAAATCCCCCAAATTACCCACAAATTGTTGGGGTTTGGGGGCGAGGTGGGGGCGGTAATTGGGGGGAGGGGGGAGGGGGGACTATACATTTAATTAATGCAACCCAATGATTATGCACACACACTATCTGAAAGGCCAGAACGTTAATGAGAATAATCATCAGCAGCCAGCCATTTAATACGGTGAGAAGGGGTAGTCAGGTAAATTTTTGTTTGTGGCGAATTAATTAATTAATTAAAAGCAAGTAAAAGTGTTTACTAACTACATACTTGGGGGGGCGTCATTCATGGATGACTTCCCCATAAGTTTTTTTTCATCCATAACGCCGGGGGCGCACAATACCCAAGGAATTCCTCATAATTGGGAAAGGCTAAAATTTAATGGACGAAATTGTGCACTCCTCACCTTTTGCAAACCAAAATTGTTCTCAATTTGGTAAAATAGGTGGGTACCCCCCACCCCCATTCTTTGAAATTTCTCCCCTTAACGATGCGTGGGTATAGGGACACGCTGGGGGCGCCGGCGAGACTGTTCTGTTGCGTTTCTTTTGTTGTCGTTTTTGCGCGTTCTCTCGCTCGGTCGGTCTTTCTTTCTTTCTTTTCTTCTTTCTTCGTCGTCGTCAAAACTGTCGCGTAGAAAGAATGTCCTGGAGAGAGAGAGAGAGAGAGAGCAAGCGAGCGAGCGATCTCCGGGACTCTCTCACAGAATCCTGCAGCAAAGCTCCAAGAGTTCGTTCAGTACTATAATCAATCATCCTGCACCCACTGGTAGCGAGTGTTTCACAACTTCTTTAGACCAAGTTCCTGTAGCGTCTTCTTGTTTCTCCACAACCTATTTTGGGTGACCAGTCAAGAAAAGAACCAGCACTTCTTCTTCCCTCTCCGCTTGTTTTTTTTGTTGGTTTTGTTCAGCAGTTTGTGTTCTCTCTCTCTGTCTCTCTCTGTCTCTCTCTCTCTCTGTGCATGTCTTTTTTTTACCTCTCTCTCTCCCTCTCTGGACCTTAGAAGCAGGGACCTTATCTATATCGCTCACTGTTGGGGCTGTTTGTACTCTAGGTTATATTAGCTTTCTTGGTGTTCTGTGCTCGGTCTATATACAATTACCGCTTTGTGGTTGTGTTGGGGTTCTGGGGTACTCTTGTCTCTCTGGGCTTTTTTCTCCTGCTTAAGAGTCCTCAACTTTGCAGTTCCGAAAGTCTTTTTTATGCTGCCTGAATTATTCTCTGTTATGTGTTCAATTCTTTTGTGTGTGCGTCCCTGGCAGCACCAAGCCCACCAAATACTCTAGACGTGTATGTTTGTCTCTTTTTTATGATATCTTCTTGTCCTCCTACAACAGAGCTGCAAACGTGAACAACAGCCACCACCTTCATGGTTTGGTTTGAATTGCAGTACAGAGATCGAGATCGACGTTTCTGTGTTGCTGCAGATAGGACCAAATGATTTGGAGACCTAGGTCTCTTCTTTGAACCTACATCTCCTCATCTCTTCATCAGCCTTATCGCCGACATTCCGTCTGTACACCAGATCATATATTTCCACGTTTCTGATGTGCGGCGCCACATGAGCAGCAGCAGCAGCAGCAGCAGCTGGTCTGTAATAATACTCAAAGTCTCGGATCTAAAGAAGTTTTCCGATAATTGTTGCTGTGCAACAAGATCTGCTTCAAGCTGCAGCACACGTTATACTTCATGTCGCGAGCCTGGAAAGTAACAGAAAGCAGCTCCCAGCTCGTCACAGCAGCTTTGGGTCGTGTTCCTTTGGTCGGACTAGTCGTGTTTCTGCAGTTGCACGATGGTTGGAAGACGCGGCAGATGTGGACCTCCTCACCTCTTTTGATCATATGGTTCAACGGAAGTAGCGCTATTGCCACCAGAGTAGAAGAAAAAAAACAAGGAAACTGTGGCTTGCTTCCCCTGATCAGCTGCTACAAGTGCTCGCAGCAACAGCAACAGGAGCAGGAGTTGGCTTTCTGAACTTCCGGATTGTTTGTCACTCACCCATTTCTTCAAGAGTGCTCGACAGATTGTACAAACAAACATGGCTGCAGCTCTGTCGCTATCTTTTGAGACGACTGATCTGCAGGCAGCAGGAGGAGGAGGAGGGAGCTTGCTGTCCTACGATTGCCACCGCTCCGTGCCGGCTCCTTTTCTCACCAAGACTTACTATCTGGTGGATGATCCCGCCACTGACGACATTGTGTCGTGGGGAGAGGACAACACCACCTTTGTGGTGTGGCGACCGCCGGAGTTCGCCAGAGATTTGCTTCCCAACTACTTCAAGCACAACAACTTCTCCAGCTTTGTTAGGCAGCTCAACACCTACGTAAGTCTCATGAGCTGCCTGGGAGATTTGCTGCTGCTTGCGGTAGTGATGGAATTGCCAACTTCTTGTTGTTGTTGTCTGATCAGTTACTATTCGTCCGACTGCATGCATTAGCTCCAAGAATGACTTTTGTTCCCTTTCTGCAACCAGAGCTCTCAAGAGCTTGACAAACAAAGTTCTTGAGTCTTTTCTTCACGTTGTTGCTTGCTTGTTTGCTTCAACCATGCAGGGCTTCAGGAAGATTGTTCCAGATCGTTGGGAATTCGCAAACGAGTTTTTCAGGCGAGGGGAGAAGCAGTTGCTGTGCGAGATTCACAGGAGGAAAAGCCAGCAAACTGCTGGGGGAAACGCTGCTTCATCAACGCAGCAGCAGCAGCAAAGCCGGGACTCTCATTCTCCATCACTTTCCAACGAGGATCAAACGACGACGTCGTGGTCCCCTCTCTCATCATCCCCCCTGTCGTCTCCGCGACCTCATCAGCTTCTCCCGCCCCCGCTTCCGCCGTCAACCTCTGCTGCAGCTGCTGCGGTTTTCATGTGCGATGAGAACGAGAGGTTGCGTAAAGACAACAGTCTGCTCCTCTCCGAGGTTTCTCGCCTCCGTCGCTTGTATGATGAAACAATGCTCATCCTTCAGCAGCGATCCAGCTGCAGCAGCTCGACTTTGCATGATCTTGCGTGGTTAAGGAGGTACTAGATCAAGTGCTGCACTCAGACAACAACTTTGCACCATGTTCTTCTGAATTCAAGCTGTGCATCGCTTCAGAACTTGGCCAAGCTCTTTGAGAAACTGCATGTTCGATTGATCTTGACTCTTTTGTTTTTGTTTTTGTTTTCTGTTCATTTCTCTATGAATCAGGATCAGAGGAACGTCTGCAGGCGGCGTTCTGAGTGCTCATGCGGAAGGATTAGGTGCACTAGGGATGAAGCCTAGAGACACGACTTCTGTAGCAGAACAGTTGGACACAGCGGCAAGAAAGGAACAGATTCGTGAACTCTCCCTCCAGGTCATGAGCAGGACCGTCGAGCATGCAAACATTGGAGTACCTCTTCCTCCACTTCCTCCAACTTCTGTAGATTCAGCAGCAACCAGAGCTGGATTGCAGCAGCAGCAGCTCCTCAGGCAGTCGACTCCGGGCGCCGCTTGTCTAAGTTATCACAGAGATAATTCAGCCGTGACACCCAAAGCTTCTACTCTGTCTTTCTTAGACGGCAAGCTTAGAGAGATCAAAGCGTCAAGCTGTGCCGCCGCCAATGCCTCCAATTACAAGCAGCTGCAGCTGATCAAATCTACTACTAGCACTACGTCAGATCATCAAGAAGCAGCAGCTGCTGGTAAGGATCTTCATGGTCCCAAGGTCTTCGGCGTTCCTTTGATGCGCTCCCAATCCAGCAACTGGGACTGTAACGAAACTGCAGAAGCAGCTCATGACATGAGGAAGCGACCTCGTTGCAATTCTTGGGGTGATGTGGAGCTCCCTGCAGCAGCAGCAGCAGCAACAGCTTCTTCCAAGGATGTGGTCCCGGCGCTGGTAAGGCATGATCAGAGATCACCATCACCATCACCTCCTCCTCCTCCTCCTCCTCCCCCTCCTCCTCCTTCTTCGGTTTGTGTAAAGACAGAGCTAGGCTTAGAGTTACGACCCACCAGTGTGGAAGCTCCTTGGCTACAGATTTGTGCAGCCAGGGATGAAAGAGTGTACATTTAAGGTACAAGGTTTTAGTACCGAGCCATCATCCACCGGAAGCAGCTGCTGCATTATTGTCAAAGGATTTTGTGCTGCAACAGACCTGTAGTAGACACAAAGGCAGACACAGAGCTGGTCTACAGACAGACTATGACTGCAATGAGTCCAAATTTTCATGTGCAAACTTTTGCTATGATCTTCTTCTCCATCCAGCTTGTAGCAGGAACCTGCATGTTCCAAGAGGAACAAGTAACTTGCAGTACATTTCCAGAGGCAAGTCATCAATGCAGGGCCTCAGGAGCTGCAGCAGGTGTGTTGATTCTGAGTTTGCACCACCCTTTCTGCCTTTCTTCCTTCCTCTCCTTCCTCTCCTTCCTTGTAGCGGATGCTCATGCAGTGCTCAAGGCTCCAGTTGCAGCTTACCCTAAGTTTTGTTACCAGCTAGGCTCTAGTCTACTGATCAGGAGCTAGCTGCTGCTGGAGCTCACAGCTCTCTAGAATTCTCAATGTAACAACCTCAATGAGGCCGGGTCATGCACTCATATAAATTTGAATCTGACCTTATAAATTTGCTTCTTCCAAAAACTCTGATGATCACATATTGTGACATGTCATGCAAAAACAATTCACATGCAAGCTCAAGTTCATGTTTGATCATGGAATTATAATCAGTGTATACAGCTTGAAATGTTAGTAAATACAATCAGATGCAATAATTAATTTTGACAATAAAATTGCTTCAAAGAGTGTTAATATCCACATAATATAATATTTATATTTACATGTACCTATATATCTATATATATCTATATAACATTGTGCTTTCAAAAGCTTCACCTGGGTGCAAGATGCAAGGCCAACTGAAGATATATACTCTAATTCCTTATAAGAAGATCAGGTCAAAGGGATTGAGATACTGCTGCACCTAATTTACTTCAGTATTATTTAGACTGAAATACACTCTTCTGGTTAGTCCATTTTCTCACACCATCACCTTCTCTCCCCAAGTGCTCCAGATGCAACAATGTTGATATATATATAAAATATATATATACATATAATTTTGTAGTTTCCAGATCACATGGTTCCAGCAAGAATTGAGCTCTAGGTCATGAAGGTTGGTTCATGGTGATCTAGTCATGCCATGATCAATTCAGAAAGTAACTAGTACTAATTGTGTTAGATCAGGAACCAAGGGTAGAAGGAAGGTTGAGGTGTCTTCTTCCTTCTAAAGTAAAAGAAAAGGAAGGGGGGAAGCATGGTAAAGTAGACAGAAAAATTATTTAAAGTGTCTCCACTTAAATCTTGTAACATTCATACCAAGATCATAAAGCAACATCACCATATTAGATGGAAGTATGATAAAAACCCATTCATGCCAAATATAATTTGAGTAATTTTAGAAGCTTGTAGATTTAAGTCTCCATCTCCTCGAGAGCTTCAAGCTCAAGTCCTTCAAGTTCAAGTCCAATATGAAGTTGAGCAATTCCAGTCCAAACATGAGGATTCAAATTAGACATGAGTAAATTTTTGAATGTTATACGAACATGCAGTTTTAAATCAAAATGGAATACACATCCAGAACTACTAGAACAACAACAAATCCATAATATATGCAGCTCAATCAGTCAGTTAATTGACAATCTGGTGGTGAAGGAACAAAGAGCTCATGGAGTGCAGCTGCACTAGTAGTACAAGTTAGAATGATCCAACAAAATTAGTCTCTGATCAAATTACCAAATGTACATGAAACACATCTTCTTAATAATTAGCTGCGTAATTCTACTAATCAGAACTACCAAAGAACTGACTAATTACAATAGTAAAGCATATAAATTTTAGAGATTATTCTAGATCCACATTCTTAAGCCCATGATTACCTAGGTAGTAGGGCTTCTCTTCCTCAGATTGTTCATCAATAATTTACTAGAACTCTGTCGAAGTTTTGTATTGGCAGTACAATAATTTTGCACCACCAATTCTGCAAAACAATAATTTATTGATCTTGTAGTCTGGAGAATTATATATTATATAATGCATCACTAGACATGATGCTGCAGGTCCACATTTTTCTTTAATCAGTGTTTTTCTATTAATGTGGCTTGTGACAAGTTCTTAAGATTGCATGTCAAGATGTTCTTCAATACTAGGTTGTACAACTCTTATATGTTTGTTGAGAAAGCTTCCACTTGTGATGCTTCGTCAAATATGGAGGTGAATCTCATGGACTTTTTATATACTCTTTTTTTTTCCTTTTTATATTTTAGATTTAATTTTTTTCTATTTTTTAACCTTTTTTCCTTTTATTCTGTTGCTCCATTCAATTGGGTTTTGCAAGTTTTTTGGTTCCTAATTGCAGTATAGATTTGCATATATGAAATGGAAACATTATATTATCTCACCAAGTTGTTTGTTGAATGTAAAACAAACAATGGAATCCTTGATGCAATGCTTGAGATTTCAGCCTTCTTCTATGGTAGTAATTGTTGTCATGCAAAATTGGAAAAAACCAAAAAGAAAAAAAGACCCGAAATTCTTTGATCAGGGATTCTATTTTCAACCAAAAACAATTTCAGAAAGAACTGGGAAATTTTTTGGAAAATTCTGTTTTTCCATAAATTTAACTAATTATGCTAAGTTTGTAGAAAAAATTCGCCAAATTTTCAATATTGAAAATTTGAAAAAAGAACCCTTGATGCTCAGAAGTTTGAAGATTTGCATGCTAGAATTTTATAATAACTTGATTACAAGAGGTGAGTCAGGAGATAATCAATAGCTTCAGCTAATTTTAACAATAGTGCACCTTCAGTTATCCCATTATCTGATAACCACAATATTTCATAAACACCAGAAGAAGCTAGGCAAAAGCTCATGTTATCAATAACTTAATGTGGCTTGTGTCATTGACCCAAGTGTGAACATGATTATGTAACTGCTCCAAGTGTGAACAGAACCCATAATGAGAAAGACCATCTCTGAAAAAAATTGTCTTAAAATTTTTAATTAAGTTTTTGTGACAAAAATAACTCCAAATTCAATGTCCCCCCCACCCCCGTTCAATCTTAGGTTTTAAGATTATGAAGTTCCATCTCCAAGAAATCCCACTCATCAAGGGCTTTTCAACAATACCATTGAAATCTCACCCCAATTTCCCTAAATTATATAGTTAAGTGTCTATGCTATATGTTCCATGCTTTTCACAAGGAGCAACTAATTGAAACAAATCACATTGTGATCCTTGAAGTCATTGCTACAATCTCTTTTTCGTGACTGTGTAAGCTTCTAAGAGTCTCCGAATGATAAAATACAATACAGAGGTATAGAGAACGATGTCTCTACATAAATTTTCAGAAAATCATGTACTCCAAATGATAGACTATGCAGGTGTAGAGAAAGGTCGTCTCTACATGAATTTTCAGAACATCATGTACGTGACACCACCATCATAGTTGAAATTGAATGCATTGAGTCAAACATGCAATCACAGACACCATGGAATTTTTTCTACAAACAACTGCATAATACGGGACTGACTGGCTTCGGATATCATTGAAGGGCAGAAACATGTGCCAGATTGCATGCTCAGCAGAATTCGAGCAGTGATTTTGTCTCTCCAGAAAATAATAGAGAATCAAGCAGCCTGCTCATGTTACAAAATCATTTTATTTACTTCTGCTGGCTTATTTTGGCCAGATGGCTGGGAACAGTGATCTTTCTGGGTGCAATTTCTTCAAAATAATAAGTGCCCAAAATCACTCATTTTTGGGATTTTTTTTCACCAGATTTTCAAGAGCATTTTGATTCAAATTGCCATATTTCTTTATTAGGTAGTCAAAAATATAGAAGGATGCTTGAATTGTTAGGCATAAGCACTAATTTCAGCTCCATCTTGTGGTGGATGATTGACATTTTTTATTCCAACTTGGGTGGGTTGATTTCACCATTCCATTTAGATCTCATTCAATGGGCTTAATCACCACAATATTCAAAAGGTTTGGACACACAAAAAAAAACCACATACAAACTCTAAAGGTCCAAATTGCTTTCAAAATGTAGGTGAAAAAATATTGAATGGTCTTCACATGAGAGATGGAGTGGTAGACAAAGACATCATAACATAAGCTTGGGCCTTGGCATATGGAGGCAACACTAGACTAGAATCAAAGATGTACTCCAATTAGAAGTCTTGATGTAGATTCCTTCTTCGATGCTCCAACATCAAATGAGGGGCAAGTAAGCTAATGCTAATTGTATTCAAACTATTCATATTGTTGTGTTGGAGGAAGAGGTTCTCCAACCCCTAACATGGTGTGAGAAACATTCAATGACATTATCACTTGTTTCTTTTTTAGCTAAGTAGATTTTTGGCATTCCTAGATTACAATTTGATAGATTGAATTATTTTCAATTGTGAGATAGCTCACAAATTTGAGACAACGTTGTCAAAGAATTATCAATCTACATGTGCTTGTTAACAAGAATTGACAAAATGATGTGAGTGAGGGCTATTTTTTTCATGTTCTACTATTAGATAATTTTAATCTAGAAAGGCAAAAATATTGAATGAGCATGGGGACAAGTTAGGGGAGGTCAGGTACTCTCAAGATGATCAAAACATTAAGTTCATTGGTCTCTAGTTGGTTGTAGCTACTCAAGATTTATATGCATAATTCACACATTTGTCATTTCATCTTATTCCAAGGCTCGTTGTTGCATTTTAGAACTCATTTTGTGTTATGTTTGATAAGCATTTTGATGTTGCAAGGTTGAAAGTGATTAGCAAGTACAACATGCTTACTAGTTGACAATATCATGGTGACAATTTGCACAAAGGAACAATTGTGTATATTTGCAATCATGGTAATCCCAAATGAACATTCAAGTTGGTGAGTAAGAAAACACACAAAACACAAGAAAAGAAGTCTACAATGCTTTGTTTATTTTCAAGCAAGAGTATTGTCGAAAAAATAAAAGTAAAACATTGAAAAACATAACAAATGCCCAAGAAAATAATTGATGTGGCAAGAAAGTGATTACCGTTTTGCTCATTTTCTTAGCTTTGTTATAGACTATCCCACTGCAAGTTCATTGTCTTCACCAATAACCAATGTAGTGGCAATAAGGTAGCTACCATCATACCCATTCTTTTAGGTCTAATACAGGTTGTCCCAATAATAACTCACTACTTTCACTATTTGACATTTTTGTTCATCACTGTTGCTGTCTTCCATGGTTATTGTTACCATGAAGCAAAACATTTAGAAAATAAACTATTAAAAATAGAGAGCTAAAATATTTTATATCACAAGAAAATTAAGTACATCTATTTGCAAAAAATTTAAAAATACATAAGTGTGTACATTCTTTAAAACATATGAATTCTATTGGTTTCAACAACATTTGAGTACATTTCTTTTTCTCATAACTCCTCTGTTACACTTCAAGAAAGAACTAAGAAAGAGTGAGTAATCCACACCAAACTAGTTCAGAGAGATTGGGGCCAACCCAAGAGGTTACCCACTACCCATATTCAAGGGGTCTTTCTTATCCCTTCTTAAATTTTCTCACCATTATCTTCTAAAGTCAACTCAACAAATCAATTTTTTAAATAATTTATAAATCATCTCTTAAATTAATGGGAATATTTTTCACATACTCATCTTCTAAAATATTCATTAAAATTTATGCTAAAACAATGAAGATAGTTTTCGAACATTCATATTTTTTATTATTAAACTAAATTTACTAGATTACCATGTATTAATATTTTTCATTAGAAGTTTATTCTAAAATTATCCTTGATTATCCTTCCATATAAGCAATTTTTTGATAGTAATTACCATAAATGTAAAAAATATTTAAATTAAAACTCATTGACAACACATAACCACATAGACTTTCATTTTGTTTTGTCTTTTATGAACATTTTGATGGTTCAAGGTTAGGAATGTTTAACAATTGCACAAATGATTTCTTAGTCTACGATCTTGGGTGGCAATCTCCATGAAAGAGCACATGTTGTTCAAGGTTCTTTGGCCACTTTTAACCATAATTCAAACTTTATACATATGATCATTTGGTCATTTGTTAATTCAAGGTTTGCAATAATTCAACGTTGAGTGTTTTTTGAACCTTGTGATCTTTTCAAAGTTTTAAAGTTAAGAATGTTTAATAAGCATAACGATCACATTATCAACCCTAATCACATAATGATAACTTCCAAGAATGACCAAATGTTTATAAGGCACATTAATAGCACCCATACAACTATTTAGGTAGCCAAAATTCAAATGTTTTAATATTCACAATTTGTTGATTCAAAATTTATAGTTAGTTTTCAAGGTTCATCATTCATTGTCTCTTAATATCTCTTATGAACATTTTGATGTTTCAAGGCTAGGGCGTTTAACAAGAATAAGAGGCACATTGTTTGCATTCTTGAGGTGTCAACTATTCATCAAGTTTAAAAGGCAACACTTATAATCCTATTTAGATTATATGCACTATGCACACAATTTGTTAATTCGAGGTTTACAATGGCATTACATAATTCTTTCTTTTTCCATTTGAATATTTTTGTGTTCAAGGTTGTGCAAATGTATTCATTCAAAAAGGATTGATGCACCTCATATTTTGGATTTCATTTATTCTTATGGACATTTCCATGTTAATTTGACAATGTTGAACATGAAAATTTTTAATTGAAAGCTCTAAGTTGCAAGTTAGACCTACTTTTACTTTCACCATTGGTGTGCTGTGGGCATGACATGTTAATACTCCTTGTTTAATGACATTTTAGAATTTCAATATTATTTGAGTGGAAGTACCATACTAGCACTTGTTCATATATCCTCAATATGAACAGGAAAACATGTAATGGCAACCAACATCATATCGATATACAAACCAAAATACAAGCATTCAACCAAATTTATACTAATTGAAGCTTGTAAACATACTTTAATTTCAATTGGCATGAAAAAAGGAAGGTCCCATCATATTAGTTTTAATTTGGTATTAATAAAATAATATATTAGTAAAGATTGGTTGATTCACTTAAATGGTTTTACATTGCAAAAAATGGATTTAAATAATTTTACACTTACACAAAGTGTAAATATATGTTCACTACTTACAAGTACACAATAAATATGTCTAGAATCATATACATGCATAACATTGATCTTATTCATAAGATTCCCTAAAACATGTGTGAATTTTCTTGTTAGATATTAATGTTCTATTATGATGAAGGAGTTGATGATGGATTGTGTTTTTGCTTTGGAACCAAGGGGTTTTTTCCAATTTTTGTGATGTAGCTGAAGTGGTGATCATTCATAAAATGATTTA
>Ga0209208_10010539_pt1 | contig 11977 bp, 3 predicted proteins | sample S1TSphfallax_3_FD_187694 | JGI IMG/M metagenome (GOLD analysis project Ga0209208, IMG submission 187694) | Host-associated microbial communities from peat moss isolated from Minnesota, USA - S1T2_Fd - Sphagnum fallax MG (SPAdes) (version 2) | ecosystem: Host-associated > Plants > Peat moss >...
ATTGGTGGATATTGGTGCTTATTAATGGTTATTATATTAGTAGCTATTAGTTTTTATTTTATTGGTGGATATTGGTGCTTATTAATGGTTATTATATTAGTAACTATTAGTTTTTATTTTATTGGTGGATATTAGTGCTTATTAATGGTTATTATATTAATAGCTATTAGTTTCTATTTTATTGGTGGATATTGGTGCTTATTAATGGTTATTATATTAATAGCTATTAGTTTCTATTTTATTAGTGGATATTGGTGCTTATTAATGGTTATTATATTAGTAGTTATTAATTTTTATTTTATTGGTGGATATTGGTGCTTATTAATGGTTATTATATTAGTAGCTATTAGTTTCTATTTTATTGGTGGATATTGGTGCTTATTAATGGTTATTATATTAGTAGCTATTAGTTTCTATTTTATTGGTGGATATTGGTGCTTATTAATGGTTATTATATTAGTAGCTATTAGTTTCTATTTTATTGGTGGATATTGGTGCTTATTAATGGTTATTATATTAGTAGCTATTAGTTTCTATTTTATTGGTGGATACTGGTGCTTATTAATGGCTACTATATTAATGGTTATTGGTGGATATTTTATTATTGGATATTGGTGATTATTAATGGTTAATATATTAATGGCTATTGGTGGTTATTAATGATTATTATATTAATGGGTATTGGTGAATATTTTATTGTGGATATTGGTGGTTATTAATGATTATTGGTGGTTATTAGTGACTATTGGTGGCTATTGGTGACTATTATATTAATGATTATTGATTGTTATTATGTTGGAAGCCATTGGTGGTTATTTTGTTGGAGGCCATTGGTGGTTATTCTATTGGAGGCCATTGGTGGTTGTTGATGGTTATTTTATTAATGGTTATTAATGGTTATTGTATTACTAGTTATTATTGGTTATTATATTTTATATTACAACTATTGGTGATTATTGTATTATAAATTACTTTTGGATATTTTATGTTATAATATCATAGGCTATTGATAATTATTATATTATAGGGTATTTAAAATTATTTTTCATAGGTTATTATTTATATTCTAAGTTATTTTTACATTTGGTCATTATATTTTATTTTAGATTATTTTAAGTTATTATACTTAAGATAAAATAATTTATAATAACATAAAGTAGAATGACATTGAATAACTTGAAATATAACTTGAAATAATATATATTAATTTAAAATAAAATAACCTAAGGTATGGCCTAAAGTTAATTGAATAATTTAATTTAAAATAACTTAAAAGTTTATAATAAATTAGTTAAGATACCTTAAGGTAAAATAACATATAATAATTTAGGTTACAATAATTTATAATAGTCTATAAAACATAAAATATAAGTTAGAATAACTAAAATAGCTTAAAATAATATAGGGTATATCATAAAGTAGCATAAATAGAAAAAAAAATTTAAACATAGAAATAAGCCTATTTACTATAGTAAATTATAATATTGAATTATATTAACTAGTAATGAAACATGATGTCTACATAATGATATTATAGTGAAATTAGTAAAATGCAATGAAGTTATTTCACTTTTAAGGTCCCACAATGATTTAGGTTAGTAAATTGCACCCCACTTTTGTAGTAGTGAACATAATAGCAAACATATTATGAACCTAGTCTACATCAAAAAAATTCAAAAACTTGAAGAAAGATTTTTAAACCTTCACAACTTCTTCCCACATCTTTCTTTGGAAAGAAATAAATTTTGAATCAAATTGATCGAAAAGCTCTGTACCATTTAAAACTTGCACCATTTCAACTAGTTCAAATTGTAGCTTGATAGTTAATGACATGGAAATAGTTAAAGCAGCAAACGATAGCTAATGACCACGAAACTAATTCATAACACAAGATGTGACCATAGGGTTCAGGCATGATGTGATTACTTCTATAATGGCCCACACTTGGGCTTTTGGAACCTTGTGTTGTAAAGTGACAATCTTATGCCTTCCATAACATGTGATAATTGATTGCTTGAATTCCAAAATATCTTCAAACATGATGAGTTTGGATGCAAATTTGGTTTTGACTAGGGTCTTAAGCTTTTGAAGTGGCATCCCACATTCAATACAAACCTTCTCCCTTTCATGGATTTTTTTGTCCATGTAATCGTCTTTTATAAAACAACTTGTGCATCCTTCACACTCATTTACACCAAACCCTTAGAAACTTTGTCATCATTAGTAACATACTAGCATGTTTTAAACATCACATTGCCGAAACAAGTACCTTCAGAAACCTTGAGAAGCCTCAAAGGTTGATAATCAATGATGGAGTGAATGTATATGTCATGGTTGTCAAATTGTTGCCCTCATTTTTCACAAATTATGCAATCACATGATGCACTAACCCAAATTTTGAAAGTAGTGATTCAAGTTGAAAAGCCATACTTTACCCATTTTTTTCATTCACTTCAAATAAACCCATAGTAACATGCATAAGGGTCCAAAATTCATTTAGAAAAATAATCACAATGGCAAAAATGTCCACACTACCCCTAAACATCCAAAGATTAAAACTTGTAGAAATAGTGGCTACATATGTAAGGTTTGGAAGTACATGCAAGCTTTATTTATTTTTACCATTGTAGGAAGCACCCCATCCACAAGCATAGTTCGAAAAAGAAATGAAACTTGAAAACATGGCATAAAACTAACCTTCTTAACCATATTTTTTTTGTAATGGAAAGCATATGATTTTTTATAGATTTAGAGCACTAGACTTTCAATAAACATGTGTTGTGCCTTATCATTCTTTTTGTATGGGTTTGTGGACCCAAAAAAGTGGTTGCAGAACTAGAAGGCCCAATCCTTTTATTCCTTCTCTACCAAATATGATATGCATCAACAATTGTTGCCTTTTATACATTCTAAACTTTTTATAGTGTAAACAACTTGGGATGCATAGTTTCAACATGAGTCTTCATGGGAGTAACTCCATTGATCTTATTATACTTAATCAAGCCCTTCTTCAAAATAGAACTTTGGAATATAATAGTATTTGATGTTTTCCCCAATCTACAAATTATACATCATAGCATTTGCGAATTTTCAAATCCACGGGTAAATTATCATTCGTAACAAAGAATTATTCCCAGCAAATTGAACTTCAGTGGTGTGGTTTCCAAAGTGTAACTTGAACTTGTACAAGTTGTAATACTTCATTTTCCAATTAATTGCCAAGTATTGGCCGCACACTTTCCATTTTTAATTATTTGTGGCCACATCTTCACATGCAAGTGGTCCATCAACACCACCAACACTCTCAACAACAATTTCTTCTTTTATATCCATGGTGCACAATACACAATGCAAATAATTCAGTTGAACCCAACACTACATTAGATTTTTATTGAATTGCAACAAAGCTCTAATTAGAACAAAATATGTAAATTGAATCTATCAATGTAAGCTAGAACAACACTATTGCAACCAAGTTGCTTACAAAACCTTTAAACCTAGTAGTCAATGCAAATTATAACCAAATTTTACAACCAAGCTACAAGTTGTGCAGCTAAGCTTCAACTTGTAAGAAAGCTCCAATTTGCAATAAAATCTTTGAACCCTAGTCATTGCAAGCTAGAACTAAAATACAAGTTACGATCAAATTACAATTTACGACCAAGCTACTGTAAAATCTTTAAATCATAATTAGGGCAAGCTAAAACCAAAATATAAGTTACAAGCAAGCTAAAAGTTATAACCAAATTATTGTAATTTGCAAGTTGTAACCAATTACTACATGTTCTAACCAAACTACTACAAGCTCTAAGCTACAAGCTACAATTAAATTATAGTCTACTACACGTTCTAACCAAACTATTGCATGTTACACCAAACTACTACAAGCTACATGTTGTAACCAAATTGCTCCATGCTACAAACTAAAACTAGAATGTTACAAGCCAACTATAATCTATAACCAAAGTATTGCAATTAAACTCTAACCAAGCTCCAACTAAATTGTTACAACCAAATCACAAGCTACAACCAAGCTTCGACTATCAACAAAGCTTCGAAATATAACAAAATCTTTAAACCCTAATCAATGTAAGCTACAACCAAAATTTAAAATGCAAGCAAATTACAAGCTGCAACCAAACTGTTGCAAAATCTTTAAACCTTAGTTAGTGCAAGCTATAACCAAAATATAAGTTGCAAGCAAGGTATAAGCTACAACCAAACTATTGTAGGCTACAAGTTGTAACCAAACTATTACATGTTCCAACTAAATTGTTACATGTTCCAAGCTACATGTTGCAACCAAATTGCTCCATGCTACAAGTTAAAACCAAAATGTTACAATCTAGCTACAAGCTGCAACCAAATTACAACAATTAAACACCAACCAAGCTCCAACCAAGTTGCAACTAAACTATTGCAACCAAGTTACAAGTTGTAGCCAAGTTTCAACTCACAATAGAGTTCTCATCTGCAATAAAAAATTAAACCATAAAAGTTACAACCAAATTAAAAGTTGCAACCCAACCATAAGCTACAACCAAATTGTAAGTTGCAACTAAGCTTCATCCTACAACATAACTTCGATCCACAAAAAATTAAAAAACTTTAATCAATCAAAGCTACAACCAAGTTATTATAAGCAAGTTGTTACAATCGCAACCAATGCACAAATTATAACCAAACTACAAGCTATAAACTATAAAAAATCTCACTTCAACAAGCTATCAAAAAATCACTTCAATGAACTATGGAAAACCTAATTCTAACAAGTTGTGGAAAGTTCATTCTAATGAGTTGTATAGAAAAATTCACTCCAACAAACTAAAACAAATTGTCTTAATGTGTTAATGAACTTGCTACTCGACCTAATGAGCTTGTTGCTTTGACCTCTAACCTACAATAAATAATAAACTTCTTAGAAATAAAATTGTGCAAGCATGCCTCTTATGTGAAACCTTTGTGCATTTGAGTGTTTAACACTTGGATGCTTGAATGCATTGTGCATTCATGAAATCCTTTTCAGCACCATAGTTGTGATGTGACAAAAAGTTTCAACATTCATGTGCATGAGTGTGCCAAAATCCTCTATACAACAAAACTTTGATGTGATAGTAGGAGAAAAAAGAAAAAACAAACCTTAGAAACAAACCTAAACAACCACATGCATGTACATATGCATATCCGAGCCCTTAAACACAATATATTCAAAAATGGCATAATTGTGCACATAATAAAGATGTCCATAAAAATTTGACTTGTTTGGATCATGTTTCTATTGGGTTATTTGTTTCATATTTATTTTGATGCTATCTTTAAGGTGTTTAAATTGGGTTGTTTGTTTCATACTTATTTTGATGTTATCTTTAAAATCCATATTGAACCTAATTTTTTATAGATTGGAAACCACACATGAAATGCTTTTTGCACTTACCTAAACATAAGCTCAAAACTCTACCAAAATGTTCATCATAGTCACAAAAACAAAACCAAAAAACACCCTAAACAAATTGAAATTGCAAAAGTTCACAACACCTTGGAAATCAACAAAGTCAAGAGTTCATTATTATTTCAAACCTTCTCAACAAACCCCCCCCCCCCCCCCTTCCCCAAAAAAAAACACTCCAGAAACTTCAAAGAAACACAACTTTGCACCGAATTCAAATGACCTTGAGTTTGAGCATAAAAACAACTTTCATGTCCCCCTCACATAGCTTTGTAAAATTTTCATATTGTTTATGGCAATTTGGTAGTGTATTACTGAAATATAGGGTTTCGACCAGTGTTGGCCTAATATACTTGTGAGCGCTAGTTATCAACATGCATAGCGTTTTGATTATGACCAATGCATATCCAAATTTTTCCCATCTCCAATATTTTGATTGAGGTATTGGTAACTGGTAGATGTAGGTCCAGGTGATATCTTTACATTTAATCACAAATTTCATGACTTCCAAATTAAGTTTTTTTGAATACTTGGAGGGTGGGGATAGGGGTAAATCTTTCTTTTGTTTGTTCTTTTGAAGGTTGGGGGGTAGGTACAAGCCTTTTTTTTATAAAAAAAAAGGATAGTTGAGGAGTGCATTGTCCACTCTTGTTTATGGGGGGTGAGTACAAGTCCATTCTTTTTGTTTTTGGAAAGTTGAGGGGTGGGTACAAGTCTTTTTCTTTTTTCTTTTGTATTTGAAGGGTTGGGGGCAAGGATTAAACATGGGGGGTGGGGGCCAAGTTGAGTTGTTTGGAATTTGGATAGTTGGGGGGAAGAAGGTGAAGCTTACTATTCATTTTTCTAATTATTGGATCAAGTGGAGGTCATGCAAGAAAACAAATAAACACAAGGTGAAACTTAGAAATCCACGAAGTCAATGCATTTCTAAATTTCACCTTAAATCTTTTTTTCTTTTGTACTAAGTTCACCTTAAATTACACATTGCACCTTATGGTGTGCCCAAACAAGGGGTTCTTATCCTTCCTTTGGGACATATTATTAATTTTGGATTGTAAATATATATTACATGCAATTTTATACCAGAATCACATTTCTTGAAAATTCTTGTAGAATAACAATAAAAACTATAATTCATAACTAAAAAAAGGAATATATATATTTCTTATTTGGCCACCATCCTAAGGAATGATTTTATTATTTTAATTTGAATTTAATAAGAAATTTTTCTTTTCTAAATTAGATATCTAAAAATTAAAACAAGTTTTGTTTATACAAATTTGGTTCAACTTATAAACAAATAAAATTCTAACTACTAGTAGAATGTTTATTTAAATGAGGAGAGAATTTTGTGCATGACCATTTTAGTTACACATTTGCAAGGTTGGAACAAGGTTTTGATGAAACCTTACTAATCATAAATAAATAAAAGCACCCAAAAAGAGGGAAAACAAAAAAACAAAATGGAAGGACTCACATCTAAGTAGACCAAAGAACCAACTAAGAAGGTGAACCACAAAGGGAACTTTAAGTTCTCGAATCCCCTCTTGCCACAAAAAAATATAAAATAAAGAAAAAGGTGGACCTCCTAAAAAGATGCCTAGCCTAGAAGAACCCTCACTTACTACCACAACACATCTCAAAATAGAAATCACCTATGCACATTGTAATGCCATTGACACCTGCTTATAAAATGTGCGCAAAACTTAAAGAAGAAGGCCTCCAATGCCCTTCACTCCCCACACCATGTTGGCACATCAATGAAAAAACTCGTCTAATTACTAGTGTAGACATTTGAATACCTCCATCGCTAAACAGAAAAACATGTATATTAGGAACCGATCACAATAAAAACCATCCTTTGTTTCACTTATAACTATTACCGCAACCCCTCAAAAATGAGCAATTTGTGAAATAAATTAACTTGAATGGGATCAATGATGACAACATCTGCCAATGTGCAAACACCATCAACTGATAATACAATCTCAACTCAACAACACAAAAACTAAAGGATAGGGAGCAAAAGGACATGGGTTTGCTCTTGTGAAACATGAAATCCCAAATTTCTCGTAATGGCCACAAAAACATATTGCACAGCATCATGTGAAGTTGTCTTCTCCACACCATGTGTGCAGTAAAAAAGGTGCATCCCCATAGGATCCAAAGGCTAGCTACAAATGTAGTGCGACACCCCAAGGAGTAAAGGATGGGAAAGACCCAACCTAGTGCACAATGCAGTAGAGAAAACATCTTAAGGTAAACAAAATAAAGGAATATTGGGTGGGCTAACAACCAAATGTTTGCACCTGGCCCTGCACATGACCTCAAGTGTGTTTAATGTGAATCAGAAGGTAAATAAAAAAGGATGTTAATAAATGAATGGTCATGCAATCTCTTTGAAATACTCTCCTTCAACGATCGACATCTCTCTCGACCAACTATTCAAAAGGGGGGACACATGTTGTAGCCCTCAAAGGAAAAAACTATCGCGCTGATCTCAGATGTGCGTGAAAAAGGAGGGACCCCGAACTACTTGCACCTATCACCCTCGACAAAAATGGACAAAAATTCAATAAAAACTTGGAAGGTATGACATGGGCTACTAAGGCCCAACTCCTTAGATAGGTAATTAGAACAATGACATTTAAAGAAATCAACCCTATACCCCCACTAGAAATGGGGAAAGTCACATGTCGACAAGCAAAAAAGGCTTTAACGCACTTAAATGGGCTTGCACCCACAAGCCTCAAAAATTCCCATTAACGTAGAATAAAAAATGACAAATTGATTCCAAAACCTAAATGGGGGGGGGGGGGGGGGAAATGAAAAAAAAAAAAAGGTCTTTGGGCGAAACATCTAAAGAGGATACCAAACACCACGTGGATGTCCCCCTAATATCGAAAACACGTTTGTATGTCGAACATCCTCATTTAAAGCCCCTTGCAAAAGAAAAAGGAAAGGAAATAGAGCCAAAGGGGACACCAAGGATCCTAATGCCATTAGGATGGCAACAAATCTCAATAGGGGGGATGAATCCAAGAGGCCAAACAAAGCCCAAGCTGAATAAACAACCCCATCATTATGCTAAAACATGATTTTAATGATTAAGATATATTGTGACTATTGTCCAAGTATAGTCATGTAATCATATTTGGACTTTAATCACTATCATTATTTTGACTACAACCATTATTAAGACTACATGACTATAAATATGGCTATAGGTAGTTATATGACTACACAATTAATAATAATGTTGAATATAATTGACGTTGTTTGACCAATTATAAAAAATTAAATAAATATGAAAATGTAACTAAGTTTAATACAAATTGGCCTACATTTAACCTAGGTTTGGCTTTGGTTTAACCTACTTTAATTACTTTGTAGATTCTATTTAATTGAATTTAAACCTCTTGGTTTAATGTCCTCGATTTGTTTTTTAATATTAACTTCCATAAAATTAAGTTTATAAAGTTAGTTTAAGTAACCTCATTTAGTCAATGTATATTTATTTACCTTGATTTAGCAAATAACTTAATCTTGCCCCTTTTTTTTAAAGGTAATCCAATCCAATGAAATTTAACCAAAATAAACTAAATTAACATAGTTTAACCTAAATATCTTGAATTAAAGAAATTTAACCAAGTTTTGATTACTTTAGTATCAGTATCCAAAATTTTTGTTTAAATAATTTAAATTTTTCAAATTTTTCCTAAATATCTTAATTTTATCAAAAATTGCCAAGTTTAACCCAATTTATCTCAAATGACCTAATTTAACCAAGTATATCTTAATTTAACAAAGTTTAATTAAGTTTGCCAAGTTTAATTTAAATAACATATTTAAAGTTTAGCTTTAAATAGTTTAATTTAACAAATTTTAATTTAATTTAGCCAAATTTAACCTAATATAACCAAATATAACCCATTATAGTTTAGTTCAACCAAATTTAACATAAATACCTTACTTTTGCCATGTTTAACCTATTATAGCCTAGTTTAGCCAAATATAATTTAGTATAACCAAGTTTAGTCTAATATAGCCAAGTATAGCTTAATTTAACATGGTTTGATTAAATTTTACTTAAATAACTTACTTTTGTCAAGTTTCACATAATATACCTTAATTTAACCAAATATAATTTAGTATAGCTAAGTTTAATTTAATATAGCCAAGTATAACCAAGTATAATTTAATTTTGCCAATTTTAACCTAAATAACCTACTTTTGCCAAGTTTAGCCTAATATAGCCTATTTAAACAAAATATAGTTTAATATAGCCAAATTTGGCATAATCTAACCAAGTATAGCGTAATATAATCTAGTTTAGCCAAGTATAGCCAAATATAACCTATTTTTGCCAAGTTTAACCTACTATAGACTAATTTAACTAAATATGGTTTAATATAGCCAAATTTAGCCTAATATAATCAAGTATAACCAAGTTTAACTTAAATAACTTAGTTTAAACAAATATAAGCAAGTTAAAGCTAAATAACATAGTTTTGCTAAATTTAGCATAGTATAACATTATTTAACCATTTATAGTCGAGTTAAACTTAAATAAATTATTTTTCCCAAGTTTAATATAATATAACCTATTTTAGCCAAGTATAATTTAGTATAGCTAAATTTAGCTTAATATGTTCAAGTATAGCCAAATACAACCAAATTTAGCCAAATTTAACCTAAATACCCTACTTGTACTAAGTTTATTTTAGTTTAGCTTAGTTTAACCAAATATAATTTAGTATAGCTAAGCATAGCCAAGTTTAGCGTAAATAACCTACTTTTGCCGAGTTTAATTTAATTTAACCAAATATAATTTAGTACAACCAAATATAGCCAAGTTTAGCCCAAATAACCTACTTTTGCCAAGTTTAACATAGTTTAGCCTAGTTTTATCAAATATAATTTAGTATAACCAAGTTTAGCCTAAGTAACCTACTTTTGCCAAGTTTAAACCTAATTTAGCCAAATGTAGCCAAATATAATTTAATATAACAAAATATAGCCAAATTTAACCTAAATAACTTACTTTTGCCAAACGTAACTTAGTTTAATCAAATATAGCCAAGTATAGCTTAGTTTAGCCCAAAAATAATTTAGGATAACCAAGTATAACCTAATTTAGCCAAGTATAATTTCATATAGCAAAGTTTAGCCTAACATAGCCATGTGTAGCCATTTTAACCAAATATAGTTTTGTATAGCCAAGTTTAGCTTATTATAACCAAGTACATCCTAATTTAACCAAATGTAGTTTAATATAGCCAATTTTAGCTTAATATAACAAAGTATAACCTAGTTTAGCCAAATATGATTTAATATACCTAAATTTAGCCTAATTTAGCCAATTATAACTAAGTTTACCATTAATAATTTACTTTTGCCAAGTTTAGCTAAGTATAATATAATTCAACGAAATATAATTTAGTATAACCAAGTTTAACCTAATATGGTCAAATATAACGCTAATTGTTTATGTAGTCGTATTTTCCATGTTTTGGCATAGTGCATAAAAGCCAAGTGGGAAGCAAAATGACCAAAGGCAAGGGAGATGACATGAGTTAAGCCAAGGATGAATGTCATTGGCTAGAAAAAGGAAGAAACACAAAGGGAAAACCCCTGAAGAACAATGCAAAACATGAAAATGAGTAAGGGCAAAGAGAGGCCTTACAAGAAAGTTGCCTTATCATGTGCCCACAAAAGAAGGAATGATCGACAAAGTACTAGAAGAAGAATGATGACTAAAGTACAAAAGAACTTGAAGGCCAAAAAAAGAATGAACAAAAAGAAAAAGTTGGGACAACTGCCCCCCCGCCCCCCCCCCCCACTTGTTGCCCAAAGTTTTTCAAAGATGGCCTTATGTTACAACCCTAACCTTGGGCTCACAACCAAGGCAAGGGCTTGCGAAGGTGCGGACCAAGTACGAAACCCGAAAGTCACATTTCATGGTCCCAAGAGTGCAAGAAAGTGTGAGGGGGTGAACCCTCACACTCCCAAGTGAACTCCCACTTTGGGAGTTGGAGTCCTAGTGGACTTCTAAATCTTTATAGAGTGATTACAGGGGTCAAAACCTATCAAATGGAGGAGTCCTAGGACAAAATGACATTTGGGTGTTGGTCATGTGGCTAGGCATAGAATATATTATAAGGTGGAAGTTCGGGCTGTGGTGAGTTTTGTGAGTCCATGTTTGCCCATGGTTCATTCGTGCACTAAAATGTTGCAAATACACACTAACCAACTTATTGTTTGGTTTGTGCAGGTTCGTGTGAGTAAATGAAGTGCTTATCAATCTTCCTAGTCCCATTTCGGAGCTCTAGCTGTCGCAACCCTAGCCTTGGCTCGCGACCAAGGCAAGGGGGTTGCAAGGGTGCGGGCCAAAAGGAAGCCCGGGAGTCACATCAAGACTCCCGGGAGTGCAAGAAAGTGTGAGGGAGTGGACCCTCACACTCCCAAGGCAACTCCCATGTTGGGAGTTGGTGAGAGTTGGAGTCCCAAAAGGACTCCCGAAACTTCAGA
>Ga0209208_10010540_pt1 | contig 11976 bp, 10 predicted proteins | sample S1TSphfallax_3_FD_187694 | JGI IMG/M metagenome (GOLD analysis project Ga0209208, IMG submission 187694) | Host-associated microbial communities from peat moss isolated from Minnesota, USA - S1T2_Fd - Sphagnum fallax MG (SPAdes) (version 2) | ecosystem: Host-associated > Plants > Peat moss >...
AAGTGAGTTCACTTTGACAACTCTCAATTTCCTCGCAACTCAACTAAGTCTCTCACCTTGCCTTTGACTTAATGTCAGTCTCACATTTGCTTTGTTTTCTAGCCTAGATGTGAAAAACCCCAAAGGAGAGGGAAAAAAAACAAAACAAAAAAAACAAACTAGGGAATCCACTAGCACGACTCTGTGGGGTTGTTAAGACGAGCATTTGAACCACAAGCTGGAATGCTGCTGATTAAAGCTGTAATTTAGAGATTGAGAGAGTCTCTTCCATTTGGGTGGAGAGCACACGTGTATATTACTAGTTTTCTTTCCTTGTGTGTGTTTTTGTGGCGCTGTTTTCTGGGTGAAGTTTACCTTGTTCCATAGTTTATTTTTTCACTTGATTCTGACTGTCATCTTTGATCCAGTTTGTGTCGCAAAGTGGGCAGTCACCAAGGGGGAATTATTATGTGCGTCTGTAATGGGCAGACAAATTTCTAGTTCAGCCTTTTACCTGTCATAATAGTACCCTTGCGACCCAACTTGATTTCAATAATGTTTAACAAATCAGGTGGTGGGGGTTGAGGGTTGCAGAAAAATCCAGCTTTGTCTGATCATCTGTCATAATGGTACCCTCCCATGACCAGTTCCATTGTGTTAATCCACAGCAATTTGGATTTATGTTTTTTTCTTCCAAATTTTCTTTGTGCTCCCTCTGAAGAGCAGCATTCTAGTATTCCATGCAACTCAAGATAATGCGTTGTCGAACATGTATGACCTATGCATGTCAGACAACTTGATTTATATGACCATTGGATGTAAAGTCCCTTGGATGTATGAATGACCTTCGATGTTCGATTGACAACTCAAATTGACATAAGCTAATATTCAAGCTCAATGGTAATGGTGCCATTTTAATTTTTGGCATAAAATGATGCCAATTAATCCGTGAAATGCATCCCAAGTATAGTCTACCTGCTTTTCTCTTGCAGTGTCATTTGTTTCAATTTACATTAAATTTTTTCCACTAAGATATGCCCCTTGGCTTGCTTATCTTAGTGATATAAGATAAGCAATTCACTTTTTTCATGGATGGATTGGCATCATTTTATGCCAAAAATTAAAATTGCACCATTAAATAATGCAAATTATGGATCAGTGCCGTATGAAATTTAATGACAAATTTTTTATATGATTAAAAAAAATTTGTCAACTTGAGTTAATATTGTCTATAAATCTTTAGCATTGGATCCATGTAATGCTAACTTAGGGATGCATTGACTACATACTGTTTTTAATTTAATTAATTAAAAATTGTTATTTTGTGTGTCATATATGCCATCTTTTAGCATTTTGTTTTAAAATCCTTTTGTTGATTGATAATTGACTTCCTATGGTAACTTAACACCACTCTTTGAATCTTCTGAGCTTCATGAAAAGCGAGCCTTCCCTTGTAATTACATATTAGAGAATCAATCCTTGAGCTCTCACACTTCATGCATTCATCCTAATTGCTCAAATGAAGCTCTCCCTCATTTTAATTGTCTTCAAACCTTTCTTCTATAAATTTTTTTGGGCCTCTATCCCATGTTTGCTCATGTCTTAAATCCAATGGAAGGCCAAAGTGCCTTTAGAGACTCTTTGGAATGGAGCTTCCATAGGCCTTGTCATGAGTCTCCCATTTCATTCCCATGACATCCAAGTGGAGGCCTTGTGCCCCCGTGCTTAAGGTAATGATAACTGTAAACTAGAGAACCTATTTTAGTTATAGTTAACATTCAAGTTCAATGATGACAATCATCAAAGAACCATTTGAAGGTTAGATGAGCAATTTTTTTGTCACTTCCTCCTTGAAGAGACATAAATAGTTCATCATTGACACTCATTCAAATGATTTGAGATTATAGAAGAAGGGCTTCAATACAGAAGTTGAACAAAATATTATTAATGGATTCCTCCTATCTTTTAAAAAAATGTTATACCTAGTCATGTTTTGGTTGAGTTTAAATTCCCATTTGATGTTTTGTTCCTAGTTCTTCAATTGTTTAGTTGTGTACGGATTTAAAAAACTATGCTAGACAAAATGATGTATAGAGTTTTTTTCCCTTCCATTCTTAATATTGACATTGATTTGTTTCCAAGGACTTGCTTGACTATGTCTTAAGGAGTGTGATTGAATGCATGTATGTGAGAGACAACCGTTTTTTTATTGTCAATATTTCGCCAAAATCAAAATATAAAAAAGTGAAGTGATTTGGAGGGTTTCAAATGCCAGAAGCGAGGAAAAAATAGTAAAAAATGCCTAATTCCTATATTTGGTTTTCAGGGTGAAGCCATATATACAGAAGGTTTATTAAAAGTTTTGTACTTCATATCTGGCTTATAGCCAGATTTGGCTAAATTTTCCTATGGATGACTGCCAATTTTTTCTACATCTTCCTTTGGATGATTGCCACTTAGACTACAGAAACAAATTCCTAAGAAAAACATTGTTGAGACAGCTTATAGCCAACACAATAGGATACATTATTTTCTAAATGTATTAATAGCCAAAAGTGATGCAATTTTAAGCATCCCACAATCATGGCTTTATTTTTTTGTTTCTTTCTTTTTAAAGAGACAATTGTCATGTGGGTGGATTGGTGATCATCCATCCAGAAGAGGAATGAGCCAAACTTGGCTAGAGGTCAGACAGGAATGTAGAAAATGTTTACAATCACTCCTTTGTTCTGGTGACCTCCATGAACTCATTGTCTAAATATGGTGACTTCTAACTTTTTTTTCCCCTTTGAAATATGGTGACTTTTGGACATTTTGTCAGAACAAAACCCCTTTGTACACTTCACAGAAAACTTATTTTTTTTTGTTGCTGTGGTGCAAAATTTCACCCAAAGAAACAAACATGGCAAGCCACAAATGAACAAACTCTTGATTCTAAAATGATGATCCTCTTTTCAATGGAACTACCACAAGGTCTTTCTTTTTTAAATAGTTGTGGAATTAAAAAAAGAAAGACCTTGTGGTAGTTCCATTGAAAAGAGGATCATATCATCAAACTTGCTTCAAACTTTGAAATGGTGAAAGCTTATGTCTTTTGAGCCATAATGCTTCAATTGAAACTCATTGTTTGAGGAAAGTGATAAGGAGTGACAAGGGTGGCCTAAACTCTCATGGGTTAGTAGTAACCCCTATTGATGACTCTTGCATGCTAGCCTCACCTGCTTCACTCAAGTGCTTGTCAACAAGCACCAACACATCGACACCAATCACTTGAAAAACTCCAAATTTTGTTTGTTCAACAATCCTCATGGGTCAATTTCTTGTGACCATCTGCAACTTCAAGCAAGGTAATGTCAAGCACACAAATAATGAGATTCAAATTTTTCATCATCTTGATCTCCTACTCACTAATTGAAAGCTTGCTTGGATTGAAGCCATGGAAGAAATGTAGAACTTGCTTTTCTTGTGCGACTATCAAATATCATAGTTCCCTCCCCATAAAAGTTCCCATGAGATGCATGACTCAACTATTGCATCAACACATATCTCATTCTTCAGCATTCTGATTCTTGTCAGATTTAGTGATACATGGAGCAATAAAAATCACTAAATCAAATCAAATCACAGGTTCTGCAAACTCCATATGCTATTGTGATTATTATCAAAAGAAATAGTCATGAAACCAAAAGAACAATGCATGCATATCAATTTTGGCTACTTATCTATTGAGATCTTTAAAATTGTGGAAAAATTCTTCACAGATAGTCTCTGCTCGAAACCTACAATACACAATATATAGATAAACTGCACTTTGCTATACTCCAAGTGAGGAAGATAATTGGAAGGTAGGAGATGAGAGTTTGATATTTATTCTGGAATAGAGGAATTGATGGTCAAACTTACACTGTAGCCCTTTGGAGCAATCATGACATATGGCTTTGCATAGCTTTTATCTTGTGTTTGTTAATCTATTGATATTGTAGGAGATCTTTCCTTCATCCCATCTCTTTCATTTCTCCAGATACACCAACCATTAGGAAATAGCACATCCAAGAGAGTGTGGAAAATATTTACACTATACACATGCACCCAGTTTGCAACAAAGTATAGTAAAGCTACTGCAAGCTTTAGATGTAGATTATTCCACTGTAGTTGGTACCCACTACAGTGGATCGTCTCTAGAGTGAGTTGAAAAGTTGAGGTTTTTCATGATCAGGAGAAGAAACCAAGACATCAAAATCACTCACAGTCCACTCAGCGGTGTAAGGTAGTGCACTCTCGTAGACCTCAGTGCCAACATCAATTGATGGCCATGCCCTTGTTGCTGGCTCTGTCCCAGGATCCTGTCATCAAAAAAAAGATTTTACTTTCAAAAAACTCTGAGGTACTATGGCAAAAAAACAATGTTCTTGCAAAGAAGCTTTGCCAATGGATGATCCTTAGTCTTTGAAAGGGGAGAGACTAAAAACATTCACAACTTAAAGCATAAGGGAGAGAAAGAAAAATAAAACAATCAATTTAGGGTTTAGGGAGATTCACCTGGTAAAAATAGAGACGATTTGAGAGAGCACCCACATCCAATACCCATGTGCGAGGGTCACCAACCCAACCTTCGCCTTTCTTGGAAGGATAACCATGAACAGCCCACTCAGGGTGGGGAAGCAGTTGGACAAGCTCTTGTGGCTGTGGGTTGCTGTAAGGGTCACACACATCGAGCGGTGCCACTGCATGTGCTGCATTGGGTGGTGAGCAATAGAGATGGTATGCTGAATATGGAAACCTCTTCTTGTCAGTGCGATGGATTTTGGTTCCTTTCGTGTCAATATGGTAAGGTGGGCAGTTATTGAGGCTCCAGGGACTGTTGCAATGCAATATCAGATAGACATTTTGTTGTCTTCATGAGCAACTCAGGAAGAAAGTAAAACAAAGAAAAGAATCTTTGAAAATTGGAGAGAAATCTGCACAACAACAAACACTTTGAAGAAAGAAATGTCACATGACAAAAAGTGCAGTTGTAATCATTAACCTTATGAGAGTTGCTCACAAAGTGTCAGACCATCTCCAGAGCTTCATCATGAATTATACAAGCAGGCATGAGAGAAACAAAAAATGTTTTGTCCAAACCTGCACCAGGCTGATGTTTTGGGGTTGATGATCATTTCAACATAACGTGTGACATCTGTGTCAAGATCGCCATCGCAAGGTTTGCCATTGTTTTTCCAACAACCTCCAATGTCGATCAAGTAGAACTGGCTCGCTGGACCTCCTCCCTGGATCACATTGAGCGTCAGGGTGACCTTGAAATTTGGTGAAACTGGAACCTGCATAGTTGTAACAGAAAACTGGATTTCATGAGACCTGTTCTCATGATCAGATCCGAGACAATACACATAGAAATCATAGCTGATGCTCCAAGACTTTCTCTCTTCTCTGGGTGCCAGAGAATTGAGGAAGGGAAATGTTGCAGCAAGAGAGCTGGGAAGTCCATGGTCTCCATGGGTGGTAGGTGCACATACCTGCTTCATCATGCCACGAGTCTCCCATGGATAGCCACCAGATTCACCAGACGTTGCATCAGCCCTAAGGTAGAGCATGAGCCATGGATACTTTCGAGAAACTGACAGACGATGAGTGAAAATCCAGCTGCCAGAGGTCAGGTTCTTCTCCCAAGCAACAGAGAAGTAAGAAGAAGAAACATCAGCAGCAGAGGTGGTGGCAGCAGTGGCAGCATGAGAAGTCATGACACTAGTACTACTACTCTCCTCCACATCATAAGTGCCATAGAAGCTTCCAGCTAGTGAAGCCTGTGCAGAGGAGGAGGTGACAACAACACCATTGTTGTTGTTTCCAAGAGTTGTTGTTGACCAGTTGTGATACACCAATGGCTGGTTCATACAACCAGGGCCAAAGCATAAAAAGTTTGATTCCTGCTTCTTCTTTGAGACAACCATCTGTGGAAGAAGAAAGGATTTCTTCAAAGGTTTGGAGGTATATGATTTGCAGAGACTGGATTTGGTATCAAAGTTGCCATTCTTGAGCATGATCATCCAGAAATGCCAGGGTTGTTGTTGCTTCCTGTGTGAAATATGATCATCCTCTTTTTCTTCTTTGCAAAGTGAGGCTAAGTACTTCTCCTTCTCAACAACATACACATCTGCATTGCGCGAATTCTCAAACACGCCTGTTGGGAATGGATCTCCTGTCTTCAACTGATTGTCAGCTTCACTCACCCTATTGACTGAATTGCAAAGCTTCAACCCCTCTGAGTCTGTGATGATGATGATGATGATGATGATGACAGAAACACCACAAGCACAAAGTCTAGTTTCATGAGAAAAATTGCTGCAACATCAAATTACTGCAAAAGCTCAAAGGATTTGATTTAAGAATCTGTGCAAGTACCTACTCTCAAGCAATGACCTAAAAGGAGAGAGAGAGAGAGAGAGAAGGAGGAGGATCCAGTCAGAGCACAAAGCAACAGAAAAGAATTGTGTTCAGTAGCAAAGATCAAGCAAGAGTAGGAGATTTGAGTGCAGAGTTTTTGCCTTTGGAAAGCAGATTGCAATCAAGATCAGCACAATCAGCCCACCTGGGGCTTGGAGACTGGGGAGGAGAGTCTTCTTCCCCAACTCTGTTACAGAAATTCCATCCCTCCACTGCCACTCTCACCTTCTGGCTCTTCATTCCCGGATCACCTAAAACACTTGATTCCTTCATTCTCTTCTGGCTCTTCATTCCCAGATCACCCAAAACACTTGATTCCTTGGTTCTCTTCATGGTGAGAAAATTCTCAGCATCAGCAGCATCAGCATTGTCATGCAGCACCAAATTCACCATGGAGCTTCTCGCTGCTGCTTGTGCACCAGCAAGTAGCACAAAAAGACATGGCAATACAAGGAACAAAAGCATGAGAAAAGTGCCAACGAGGGGATGCAAACCATCCATTGCCATTGCTAGGGTTTCAGTTCTTGTGTGCTCCCTTTTCTTGTGTGCTTGTTCTTCTCTGCTTCCCTCCTTCGCTCCTTCCCTCCTTCCTTTCTTCCCCTTGCCACAATGCAGGCTAGATCTTTTGGTCCTCTTCTTCTTCTCACAAAGTCTGGTGATATTGAGGTCCTTCTCCTCTTCTCTGCAGTCTGAAGAGAATGCTTTCCTCCTTACTATTGAAAAAGTTTTTGGGTGCTCAAAGAATCTGCAATTTGAGCAGCCATGGAGGAAAATGCTTCCCTTCTCTCCCCCCCCTCTGTAATCGTGTTCACAGCAATCAATTTTACTCTTGAACTACTTCGTCGTCGTCGTGGATGTCGTCCTCTTCTTCTAGCTTTTATGGAGAGCTTGGACTGCTGTGAAGAAGAAGAAGAAGAAGAAGAAGAAGATGACACCAACTGCAAAAGCTTCCTCATGCAGTTCACATAACTGATGTACACTGATGCAGCCTTCTTCACCGGCCAACAACAACAACAACAACACCTTCAACAAAACCTTCTTCTACAACATCTTCTGCAACAGCTTTTTCTTCTACAACACCTTCCTCATCTACAACAGCTTCTTCTTCTTCTGCAACACCTTCCTCTTATACAACAGCTTCATCTTCTTCTGCAACACCTTCCTTTTCTACAACATCATCATCATCTTCTTATTCTTCTAGCACCTTGTAACTGGGCAAGAAGAAAAAAAAAAGCTTCAAATTTTGGAAATGGGTTTTCGGACATACAAGGTTATCACCGAATTGCAAGTCTGAATTTTTACTCAAAAATATCAACAATCCGGCAACAAATTGCAAGTCCCAATTTTTCCACAACCACAACAATGCGACCAAATTGCAAGTCCCAATCCGACCAAAAATTGCGAGTCCCAATTTTTCCACAACAACAAGAAATCCGACCACAAATTGCAAGTCCGGATGTTTCCACAACAACAACAATGCACCCACAAATCGCAAGTCCGAATGTTTACAGGCAACAATCCGAGTAGACATCACAAATTCACATAAAAATAGCACAAATAGGTGGCAAGGTTTCTTTTCTTTTCCGTTTTTTTTGGGGCGAATTTTCGCAATGTGGCGTCAAAAGCTTTTGGAAATGGGGAGTTAGAGAGGTGCACAATGTCTTGTTGCAAAAATCCTTGGATGCCAAAGAAGAATAGAGGTGGAGAATTTTACTTGTTCAATTACTTTGCCAATGCAACTTAACTTCCTAGAGCCCTTACCATTGACAAGCTATTTGTTGAACATTTTTTTGCGTTGAAGGGTGCACAATAGCAAGTTGAAGTCCATGTTATACAAAGATGAGGTGCATCATGTGTCACTCAATTGAGCAAGTAGAAAGTTTGCATAACAATACTTGAGTTTTGAAAAGGCCTCATTTCTTACAATCCTTACTTTGCATGGAATCACATCCATGAAGAAGCATGTGCTATAAATGAGTTGGCATCTACTTGGACGAAATACAAGGTACATTGTAAGAGATTAGAGGAGGATACTAGTGAAGGTTGATAGAAGACAAAGAAGAGATTCTTTTATTTGAGATTACAAATCTTTTTGGGAGTCAAAAACCCTATCAAAAGAATGAGCCTACTCAACAACAATTCTTGAAGGACCTAGTGATGTTAGTTGCAAAGGGAAATGAAACCCTATATGTTGTGGCTCAAGCTCATGGATGTAAAGGCTAATTATGCATCAATACATAGCAAGGTTGGTTTTCCACCTTGGAAACAACTTGTAAGAGAGCATCTCTTTACAATGTTATGAAAGACTATGGAAAGATATCTTTTACCTACACTTGCTCAATGTGCCACAACAAGTATCACATTCAATTTGTGCATGTTAATAACTAGATTTGATACTTTTGTTTCAAGATCATTAATTTTATCAATGATCAATGAATGATTTGTTATGTGAATGATGGTTTTTTTTAAATTTCCAAACATCATTGGAGCTATTCTGTTGTTAAATGAGTGAAACCATTGTTGGTTGAATTATAGTGTCAATAAATAAAATTCTTGCATGTTAATCCCTAAATGTTAGGACAATGTGAATTTAGAATGAAAAAGAGCCCATCTTGAGCTTGCATGATGTTTAGGAGTTAAGGATGAAAAGTCAAACATTAACATCCTTGTTGTTACCAATGCCATGTGAACCATTGTATATTCTCCAATCTTGTCCTAGTTCATGATTTGGCCATATTATGTCCAAGGTGTGTTAATATGCAATGAATGATGCTAAGTTATGTTATAGCATGAGGGTGGTTTCTTTGAAGGAAGCACAAATTGCTTTGCAAAAAAAAAATTGTTTGCACCAACAAAAGTGATAAGGATAAGCACAAATTGAAGGTTGTATGGGTTGAAAATGAGTTGCCTTTGAGGAAGTTAGGGACAATATAGTGAAAATTTACTTTGTTTCCACTGCAATTTTATTTCAAAAGATTTCAAAAGATGCTTTAAACATCACCATTTGCTATAGTTGCCAATCATTACAATTGTACTAACTAGACTTACATGGGCCATTGCAGGGGCAATTACAAAAACTTTTAACCATGTTGTGCATCAAGGTGTTCTCAAGCAAACAATAGGGCATTGGTTCTTCTCAAATGCAATATTTGTTGCTATTACCTTGCTTGTGAACCTTCTAGGTTTATGGGGAGTTTGATCAAGAGTTAGGAATTTTGTGTATAAGAATGGATGTTGAAGTGATTCATGCAATGTGACCTTTCTTGACATTTTGTGTGGTGTTCAAGGCAACATCAACACACAACATGTTAGTTTTGATTCTTGACAAAAACATTAGTGGAAGATTATGATACAAATGTGGTGGTTCCATATCTAATCAATGTTTTAAAGTTTGTCAATCTTGGTCATGAGAATGATTGTCATGCAAAACAATCAACCTTTAATTTTTTATTGTTTGGGGCTCTTGTTTCAACATAGGAGGCTATTAAAGGTTTATTCAAATTGGAGTTCACACTGTATGAATGATTTGCAGTTTTTAAAATTGACTCGATATCACCTTTTTGTTGTGGTGGAGAAAACATAAGGCACATTTTTCGTATGTTGGGGTTTTGGTTTGTTAATCTTTAGGCATTCATAGTTCTCACATTGGAATTGAACATATTTTTAATATTGTAATTTTCATGACCATGTTAAGATGTTTGCACTTTGATGTGGACAACCTTGACAAGTTAATGATGATTTTTAAGAACTAGCTAGATGGTGCCAAAATTGATTGTGTCATTATGCAAAATTATTGATATTTTGGTTGTTGAGGTAGAATTGATTATTAATAATCAAGAAGAGTTGATTGAAATTGGGTATTTCAATGGTGATTAACATCTGTTTTTTTGTTTAAATCCTTAAGATGCATTAATTACTTCAAGTGGTGTTGTAAGTTGATATTGATAATTATTGAGATTATATGTGACTTTTGGAAGGATGTCAATTTTTTAACAATCCAAAAATTTTCATTTTTATACGAATGTTGGTTTCCCTTCATATGTTTTTCTAATTCTTATAATATGGATCATAGAGTTTGTACTTTCAAATAATGATGCACATCATTACTATCAACTTTTCAACAACAAATAAATAAACAATTTTGGATTTCTCTTCTTACATGTGTTGTGTTTGCTTGTGTATTGAATCCAAACACCAAAGCATGATTCCAACCAAATCATAGATTCTTTTAATGAAATTTTAACACTTAAATTTTATTGGTATGATAATTATTTAGTACGAGACCAACACTAGTAATTTCTAAGATAAAAGCCTTGATAGAAGAACAAAAGATTGAATATTTAAGTCCCTAGAATTTTTGTTAAAACTCTTATTTCCCTATTCATATTGTCTAGCAAAATTAAAACACCCAAACATGGTTGATAATACCCTTATTTTTTTATTGGTTTTGTTTAATGAAATTATATCACTTGGACCTGGTTAGTATGCTAAAAATCTAATAGTAAGGCTCAATCAAGGTTGAGGTTCCAAAATGGAACATCTAATTAAAAAGAACCAAAAAGATAAATTTGAGTTTTCGTAATGTTTAGTATATTACAACTATAGTTTATTGTTGTGTTCCTAGTTGAGGGATTAAGGGAACAAGCTTTCAAAAAAATTCAATAATTATTGGATTTGTATAAAAGTCCTTTTGAATCCTTGTTTGATTTATAGTTAATTGTTTTAATTACATTTTAAAAAAATATATTCAAAAGGAATGCATAAAATGATGTAATTAATTTCAAAAAAAATTGGAAGAAAAAAAAGCTTCCTTTTATGCAACTACATGTTGATTAGGGTCAATTTGATGAAAAATAAATCATATGAAAATTTCAAAGTTCTCAAATTTTGAAGCAATGGGATGTAAGCATGAAACTATTCCTTTATTCAATCATGTGCATAATTATTTACATTTGTTAGGTTGAAAATTTCTAGTTCTAGATGTAAGTCACAAGTGCAAGAAATAATCATGTGAAAAACCATGTTAAAATTAATTTCAGAAACCAATTTTGGTATTTTGTGTTTTTGTTTTATTATGCACAATTATGTATGCACATGAAAAATCACCACTACCACATGAATTATCTTATTTTCAACTATTCAAATTTTCTCACTTAAATTTGTTTCATGAAAATGTTATTTGTAAAAAATAGTGCTAAGAAAGTCTTATGGCCCTTTTTCCTTTTCTGGGTACCCCAACCTTGAATAGACCTAATAAACCAACATTGGTAATTTATAATATAGAAACCCTTTTAGAGGTATAATAGGTTGAATATTTAAACTCTTGTACTATGGTTAAAATGATTTCAAATTCTTTTTTTGTTTAACAAACTCAAACATTTTAGAAATAATTAAACATGGACCTTTGGTGGCAAAAGAATTAGCCACCCACTTTTGCTAAACACATATTGTAAAATTGACATAATTATTATTTTGATTTGGCATAATAATTATCTACCATACTTCACATGTAGGTGAAACCTCTAACACATGCTTAAAGGTTGGTTGATGAAG
>Ga0209208_10010541_pt1 | contig 11976 bp, 11 predicted proteins | sample S1TSphfallax_3_FD_187694 | JGI IMG/M metagenome (GOLD analysis project Ga0209208, IMG submission 187694) | Host-associated microbial communities from peat moss isolated from Minnesota, USA - S1T2_Fd - Sphagnum fallax MG (SPAdes) (version 2) | ecosystem: Host-associated > Plants > Peat moss >...
CTCGCATTGGTAATGAGCTCTCGTGTGGTGTTGTGAAGTGCAAAGAGTGTGTGTGTGTGTGTGTGTGTGTTTTTTTGTTTTTATAAAATTTCTAGTTAGGAAGTGTTTTTCGACAAATAACAAATCTTTCGAAGGAGCTTTGTATTTTTTTGTTTGGTTGTTTTTTTTGCTGGGAAGGAGTGGGAGTGAGGGTTTGTGTTTTTTGTTTGCTTGCAAAGGTTTGTTTGTGGACATAATTGTGAGGTAAGAATGTGTTTTCCGCCGGAAATCTCAGTGCCGGCTTTGCCGCCGGCCTGTGTCCGTGTGAGGGATTGGCGTGCGGACGAGCGAGGATCAAAGAGGAAGCAATGGAGACCGTCGTATGTTCTTCCGGAAGAAGGTGTGGAGATTGTGAGTCCGTCTGATGCAGCACCACCGGCAGCTCCGGCTCATGATGTGAGGAGCTGTGGTGGCCGCGGGGCGCAAACCGGCGGCAATCATGTGGACGCAGCGGAGCTTTGTGCCGCAGGCATCAAGCTGCCGCTGCAGCAAGGATCTGTTGCTGCCACGAACGAGGAGCAGCAAGGGCTTACAACATGGCAGGGGCAGCAGACGTTTCCGGATGCTGCAGGTGCCGCCAACATGAAGGAGGAGGAAGGTGCAGTTGTTTCTGGAGTGGAAGAAAGCGCTGGCTCTCCTCCTCGTCAACATACACAGCTTGAGATTCCGCTTCCTAACTTGGACGACAAACCTGTTGTTCCAGAGTATGCAGACTCGGAGAAGCTGCAGGACCCAGCAGAGCTACTTCTAGAAGAAGGGCAGCAGCAGGGGCTGAGCGGGCCTCTGCAACAACAGCAGCAGCCCCTTCTTGTCAGTGGGACTCCTGAGCTTGAAAGTACAGGCTCTTTCTCAGCGTGGTTTGATTGCATCGCCAAGAATAATGATGGAGAAATGGAAGAAGCAACTTCTTTGATCAAAGAAAGGTCCGTCACCAATGCAAGTTTCGAAACGGATACCAAACCTTTGAAGAAGAAGGCTCCTAAGCTGACCAAAGCTGAAAAGAGTCGCAAGTCAGCAGCCGCTGCTGCAGCAGTACACAGCCATGAAGGCACTGAAGATGACATGTGTACTGAAGATGATGATGCAGAGCCTCTTCTCATCGATGAAAAGAGGAAGAGAAGGTACCTATTTTCTGATTTCTCTCACCTTTGACACTTCTTGAATCAAGCATGGTATGTGAAGGTATCATCTTTTGATGTACCCACACGAATGGAAACCCTACAATTTCTTACCGACAAGTTCATCTGCCAGTTTGTTGGTAGTTGAATCCTTTGTGGATAAGGGGTAAGTTCAGCAGCATTGATGTTATGTGTCTTGATGATGCACATACCTGTCTGAAATCTCAGCAGGAAGAAGGAATAACACTGACTGTATCTGCTGTTAGTTTCTTTCATGCCATAGACCATGATAAACATCAGTATATATGTCAACTAAGAGTCCTAGATCTTGGTCGTCCTAATGCTGTAGAATCTAGCAAACATCACGGCTGAATATCTATTATTGTTGTTGCTTCTGAAATTGTGTTAGAAACTGAGGACAAAAGACTTTGCAGCTTATTGTGTACTTAGTTCCACCCACTGCTCAAAGTTAGGAGTAACATTGGCATCTAGTCACTGCCATCATTTGTGATGAAAATGATGACCTCATACTTTGCAAGTGACACCCACAAAGGTTATATGACTGCACTCTTTCATATTTGTTTTGGTTTGGTCAGAACTGACATTAGAGTTAGCTTTGAAGTGCAAGTTTCTTGTGAAGTTTTCTCTGCAATCTCATAGATATGCTGTAAAATCTGGGCATGAACATGCCTTTCATGATTGGAAGGTAAGGAATGGTAACTGAAGTCCTCAGCATGAGACATATTTTGACATATCGAGTAGCTTATTCTTTGTAGCCTCATCAAAAATTGCCAGAGCACTTTTGCTCATGGACTGGAATATTCCTTTCTGAGTTCTATCACCTCATTGCTCAGCCAGCAAGTTGATCTTGGTCTGACCTGAATGGTGTGAAGAATGCTGTCCAATCGTGCATCAGCACAGCGGTCAAGACAGAGGAGACAGGATCGTCTGGACCAGCTTGAGGTCTTGGTATGACCTCTTTCCTTTTTTGACGAGGTCTGTGTCCATTTGAAAGCTGCACAAGAATTTCTGTATGCCAATTGGTTGGTAAAGTTTCATAATTCCATGATTTTGGGGTGCAATTGATCTGATATTGTTTGAAACAATTTGCACTCATATGGGCACTGAGCTCAAGTACATGGAATGTGATTGTTTGTAGACTGCTCAGTTAAGAGTGGAGAATGCATCACTGCTGCGCAAGTCCAATCTTGCTTTACAGTTGGCCAGGAAGTTTGAGCATGAGAACAAAAGTCTACTGGAGAAGACACAGAATTTGACCATGGAACTACTTGGCACCAGGAAAATGTTGCCTGCCACAACAAAACTTCATGAAGACTGTCAGAGCAGCCCCCACATGTGTGCTGACATCAGTGAGATTGTAAGCCACTATTTTGATCCTTAATGTTGATTGCTATAATAATATGGTTATCACTTCTATCTCTCCAGCTAGGCTTCAGTGTTGCACAGTATATGGATCTAGAATGTTTTTTTGACTTCTTACATATCGTTCTCAATATTCAACCTAGGTTGGAGAGGCAGATCCTTCACCAGAGGTTAAATCGAACCTTGAGAAAGTGCCAGAGGATCAGAAGAAGCCACTTAAATCAACAGTGAGTGAAAGCTTTACAACTGTTGATGATCAGATATATACGGAGAATACAAGCAAAGGAACACATACAGTGGTTCACTGCAACAATGAGAAAGCAGAATCCTGTGAAACTGTACAAGTCTCTGAAGTTGGAGGTGCAGCAAGGAAGGTTAAGATGACTAGTGTCAGTTCACCTGTGAGCTGCAAGACTGATTGCAAAAATGCTCAGGTCTTCCTGGTGCCCACCAGCCTCCCTCAAGCAAGCATGCTCAACCCAGTCAAGGAGTCCCCATTGATGATACCAGTGATGGATTCTCAATATCTTTTGGAGGAATTTTTGGAGATGTTTGAGTCTGACACTGCAAATGATCCTTCTATCAACAATGACATTGTGATGGACCAGAATTGGTTGGAGAGTTTTGCAGAGTGTTTGAATGCTTGATATGTCACAGTATCTCCTTATCCTCAACTTCCAAGATTTGATCACATGACACCATTTGAAATTTTGATGGACAGATTGCAACCTAAACATGCAATTGGTGATATTTTGTTGGACACACATCTTTTTAATTGCAGTGCAAGGACTAGTAGACTGGACCTGGCTTTCTTGTGTTAGAATACTGTCAAGGATTATGTGTCTTGAGAGTTAGGTTATGTGTTTCTCCATTTGCTAGTGCAATAACTGGGAAAGGGTGCCAGATGATAAATAGAAGGTCAGAGCTTGTTATTTGATCTTATACTATTGCGTAGTATATTACTAATTGGTAGATTTATACCTAGTTATGGCCACTATTATTCCAGTAATAAAGTGGTTATTAATGAGTATATGAATAGTTATGACCACTGTCACCTCTGTTCTGAGAGGTTGACTGCAGCTGCAAGGTCAGGGATGTTGCATCGAGAAATTCATCCAAATTCCTGATGGAGCAGGCCAGCAGGTATTCGCAATAATGCTGCTGTATCTTATGAACTAGGTAATATGCTAAGTATCTGGGTTCACAGGGAGAGTTTGCTGGTGTTGCGGTCTCGGTTTTTTTTTCCCATTATCTGGTCGTTGCATGTAGAAAGGTTCTGGCCAGTGCTTTTTGGGAATATGAATTCTATACACCTCTATTATGGCTTAGAACCATATTGGAAATGGTTTGTATGTCATGTGTTTGCTATATTAGATATTGCTAATTTGTTATGGACTAGGTAACTTGCAACAGGATGTGGGTTACTGCATATAATCAAAGCCACAGGAGCAGTGAGATTATGTGCGGTAACCCACATTCTCGAGCCTGTTACCAGGCATAACCAGTTATCTGTAGTGAGGAATTATGGTGTGTCAGGCCACTCTGCACACATAAGTTATGAGTTATAGTTTATAAGTCGTGTGTAGCTGTCCACAGGTTCCACAGGTGTGCTGCCATGCCTCCTGACAACCAGTCATGTTTTGTATATATATCAAGGGGATCATTTACCTTCAGAGAGACCCTATTGTATGGTTACAAGATTTAAACCTGTTTGATAAATGACTGTTCTTTTCAGTTCCACTCTGTTGTAACATTTGTGTGTGAATTTGTTACTACCTTTGTTTTAACATGTGTATTTTTCCTAAGGTGATGGTGAGTACATAGGGATGTGAAAAAGGAAGAGGAAGAGGAGGAAGGATTAAATGAGGAGATGATCAGAAGAAAAAAACCACATAAAGGAGCAGAAGGGATGAGGATTGTTGGTGGCCCTGTTGTTTGACTGGTCAAAAAGTTTTTACACTTCATGAACAATGCACATCAATCTCAAATGAAGAAACAAAAAACTCTGTAGCTTGGAAATCAGCCCCCTCTATGTTCTATGGTTTTGGAGGATCAAATTTTTGGAGGAAAACAGACAAAAGAAAAGCAATCATCAAAACAGTCACAACAGACAAAAGAAAAGAATAGTGGTAGGTAATCAAACAGGTTTGAGTCTTTTGATGTTTGTTGCAAATGATGATGCTAAGTAATAGGTTTTTTCTAAAGCGACCTTTTGTTTACCTACTCACAAAAGAATCTTTTGGAGCTCTCTAAAAAGACTTCTACCCTTGGAGTCTGCATAGTGTGTGTATGTTTGAAATATCTCTTTACAATACTCCCAGACTTTTTGCTTGCAGTGATCTTTTTAATGAATTTTGTGATGTAGCCAAAGTGGTGATCCTCCAAGAGGGGAAGGTTTAGCCAAATTTGGCTATAAATCAGATGTGAAAGTACAAAAATAAATCATGCTTTTATATTTTTGACTACTTACTGGAACCAAATGCTGAAATCTGGTGATTATTAATAAATTTTTCCCTAAATTTTGGTTGCAAAACCATGACTCATTCACTTATGTTTTGGTAAATCTTTACATTTTGTCATGGGTCACTACTGTTCATTTGAACACCATTAGTGTTCGCAGTTCATGTGTGAAAGAAGTGTTCATGTGTGAAAGAAGACTACAGACTAGGTGAATAGTAACTGGCGAGAGCTGTCTGGTTACTAGGACATGAACGGCAGTTGTGAGGATTGAGACGGCTCTTTTTCATCCATTGCAGCAAAGGGTTTATCATGGGACCAATGAGACGCCAGGGTTGTGGTACCTAGTGCTAACTGGTAGGTCTTGCTAATGAAATGAAGGTCACAAGGTTATGGCTTAAAACTGGGGACCTGACAACCAATCAGGTTGTCCAGATCCTCACAAATGACCGGCTGTGACTTTTACAAGTTGTTTGATTTTCACTGTCGAATATTTATTTTATTTTAAAGTTCCCATGTCCAAAATAAGGATCCTTTGATTTTACTTCACCCTTAAAAAAAATATTCTTTGAAGAAAATATTTATAAAAAAAGTTCAACATTTCTGAAAACAATATTAATTAGTGGAGAAGAAGCTGCCAAGCTAGCACCCATTCTGTATGCAGCACTAACATTCAGCAGTTTTTGTCAAAATAGTTAAAATTTTCATAATAGGATCCGGCAACTTTATTTTCAATATTAAATGTTTTTTGGCAGTCAAGAATAAATAATATACAAACTGTGAGCCAAGGTGAATTGAACCCCCCCCCAACCAACATTGGGATCACGATAAAAACCCCAAAACCCATTTAAATTGGTTAGAAATATTTATAAATATAATCTCCATAGACAAAATCAGGGTCCCTGAGTTCAGATCTATAATTTTTGGGGGCCTAATATAGCCATTTAAATGGGTTTTGAGGTTTTTAACATGATCCATCCCAATGTGGGGGTCAATTCGCCCTGGCCCAAAGTGTGCACCTTACTTTTAGCATCTACAGTGGTAGTCAAATGGTAGGGAGTCTGGAAGTAGGGACCAACCCCGCTCTTCATTGGTTCATTCTGCCGTGTCGCCCACCTTTTTGTTTGCCGGTTCTCGCTACTTCCACGCTCAACATGTGACCCTGCACTGGACATTTTGGATGAAATTCATCAGTCACTGATCCACTGGAAGACAACTGGGACCCACCCTGAAAAATATCTTTCAGCGTTCTAGAGGAGTCCTGGAACACAGTTAAAAAATTGTATCTATTCACTGCTCCCTGTTTCTGATTGACTAGATAGTTAAATCGGACCAAGTGAGTTTCTATTATTAGTAGTCTCCCACCCACTCGCAATTCCCAGTTTCTATTTCATGGGTGGTGGTGGGGTTGGAAAAAAGTTAGTAACTAAAACTTGGACTTACGTGAGAAATAATTTTCGCACGGTCAGATACTGAGCGTTGGTGGAGATGCTCTTAACGGCGGTAGCCATTTTGTGGTCTAATGGCGGCGTCAAAATTATTAGAGTTTGGTGCGTTGGGAGTTCGATTCTTTAGAATATCAAGAAACAGTAATTTAAAAAGAAAATCTTTTTTCTTTGGCCTTTCGTTTTCAGAATTAATAATAATAATAATGGGAAAATTCTATTTTCACACCTTTTTTGGCTAGATACACACCTTTTTGCCGCCGGTCAGATTTTAAACAGAATAAATTTGAGTGCATGAGGAGCAGCCATGCACTGCGCGGTTCACGAAATCATGGGGTCACGAAATCTGACCGGCGGCAAAAAAGGTGTGAATCTAGCCAAAAAAGGTGTGAAAATAGAATTTCCCAAGTGTTATTATGAGCTTATTTTCTGGGAACTTCATGGAACATTTCAACTGTTGCTGGTTTGAACTTGCCATAAGGAGCAGAGCCATTATGCAATGAGCTGCTTGTTGACCAAATAATATGATATCTTCTGGTAAACCACCCAATGTGAAATAACGAACTATGCTAATTTTTTTTAACAACACCCAAAATTTAATTCAAAAGGAAAGTCCCAATCAAATGAAGTAAGATTCATCACCAAAAATCACCCTGCTATATGAACAAACAAACAAAACAACAGCCAGTTAAATTAGTAAACTATTCAGTCCCATTGAGTAAAGAAGTTACTGAGATCAGTGGCAAATAGTTTCTTGAGAACAACTAGGGGAGTATTGAAACTAATGACCTGAACGTGGAAAAATATGATAACTCTCATCAGAATCAAGAAATCTCCATACTCAGGAATCATGTGAATAAAGAGATACATTGTGCACAAGGACATGAAAAGAGAAAAACACAGTGAAGCTCACACCCATTTACAATGAAGTTCAGAAGTTCCATAACAGAAGGATATTAACCTACACAACTAGAAAAACATCTGCATCGATTCCTTACTGCCTGACTACCACATATGCTGCTTCAGTTGCTCATTTCTTGCTTGCTGAAACTTTCAATCTACAACTAGAAAACATCTGCTTCAATTCCATCCCGCATGACTACATATGCTTCAATTGGTCGTTTGTTGTTCACTGAACCTGTAATATAGGTCACTTTCTTTCCTCCTGGTGTATCCATAACCACTGATGTTACTTTCATCCACATCATGTAGGCCTTGGTTTTCATGCCCTCAATGTTTGTGAGCTTGCCTTTTTCCAGCACTGCTGTGACTCTTTGGGCAAAACGGACAATGGATGAATCTCTGTATCCCACTTCACAAATGAATGGGAGGAGCACGACAAGCTTTCCATTCGCTTCATTGAACTCATACTTCAATGCATTCTTGGGGAATATCCCTTTAGGCAACTCAAATTGCTGCAGTAGGTCTGGCAGTGGTGTCTGTGTCTTACCTGTACCATGCTTCATCTGCAGTCAGCTTGTGCACAACATTCTATGGTTCTCTCTATACGTATGTGTGATAAGATGCATTTTTCCAAGCCAGGTGCCAGATCTTTAAAGTAAAGAGTGAGTCAAGTTTGAGCATCTCTCGGACTATGCCCCCTTGACACCCAGCCACTTGAACACAAGCTATCTAGTTTTACTTTTAAGCATCTCACTCAAGTTGAAGTTGAAGGCACTAGAGTTGCAGTCTCATGAAGGGTCCATTCCTAATCATGGTATATCTAAAACTCACAGAGTTGATAGGTTAACTTCTGATGGAAATTATGTATGTCCACAACTACTTCTGAATGCATCAGATTGCAACATTATATACTCTGTTAATGTTGGAGATAGAAGAGGAAGACTCACCTAACAATCTGTTGTACAAGCGCTTGGCACCTTCTTCCACACTGCTTGACATGGCCTGCTCAATCCACCCACCTTTAGAAAGATAAATCATGGACAACTGTATAGACTGTCCATATTGAAAGAAGGGAAGACAATCTGCACCTTTCAAATGACAAGACCTTTAGGAAAAAACACATCCAGATAGGAGGTGCTATGAGAAATGCAACACCATGGGTCAGACCAGCAGTTTGTACATCATGTTCACGTGACATTAGACTACTCTTTCAAAAACACAATAGGATGAGAAACAAAACTTATGATCTCTGGTCCTAAAGCCAACAGACCTAATACAGAAGTCTTACCACTAAGTTACCTACATACAGCAATGATGAAAAATGTACATGAAATCATGGATGTTTACTGACAAGATCACTTCCAAACTGTCATTGACATAGCAGGGGTTCCCGTGTGTCTTCCTACTTAGGCATGGATATTGCAGGATGGGGACACTACTTACAGCCCAGAATCAGTAATATGCACACAAATATGAACAAAATTGACAGAAGACACAGTAATAGGATTACATATGACATGGTCTGAGCCTAGTGTCACAAGTTTGGCTATACGTAGTATATTTTCACCCATAAAAACAAAATTACCTAGTCTCATGCACATTTCCTGAATTCGGCTGTCCAAGGCTAGGGTTTCATTACATGAGCATATGCAGATAAGGATCACAACTGAAATCACACATAAACCTAGCAGCTGGCTTGTCCTACACAGTGATTATATGAAGAGAGACAAGGCCATGTGCTGGCCATGATTTCCCACATGTTGCAAGAAGGGATAAGAGTTATCAAAAGGGGTAGACCTCAGGTCCAAGTCCTGAATTGAAAGTGATAATACAGTTCGCAGTATCAAAAGAAAATTTCGACATAAAAACGAGTTGGAAGCCGTGCGAATGGGCCGTTCTTTATGGCACCTCTCTAGCCAATTTCTTTCTGATAAAAGAAACCCTAAAGTGACTGAAACCCTAACAAGCAATTCCAATCAGGCCAGCGACGAGACACCAGCCTATCTGATCGATCACCCTTGATCGGTTCTGTCAATAACTCGGTCAAATCGCCCAAATCATATAGCTCAGCGAGAGATTGCCACATGAAATTTGACAGAAAGGAAGAGAAAGAGTCGGAAAAAGACGACAAAAAACAAAACTGTAAGTGATGAAGCTAAAAAACTTACATTCACATCATCGCCAAACGATTCGTACTCCTTGTTGGCACGCTTAGTGAAAAGGTAGCTCCCCGCTTTCGCTAGCACGGACTCCATGTTACAGCAACAACGCTTGCACACAAGCTCGTCCTACAAGCGCCTGGATCCGAAAAACGATGCAAGACAAGTGCAGAGCTCGCGGGCCGGGTCTCAGAAGTCGGAGCCAAAAGCGCGTCGCTCTCTGTCTTTCCCAATTCCTTCCGATTCCCCCTGCGACGCTTCCCATTCACCTAAGCATATTCCCGTGCTGGACGGTTATTTGATTTTTTAATAACCTCCAGTTCCCTTGTTGTTGCTGTTGGTTTTTTGGTGGAATTTTTTTGAAATCTTAGAATCGCCTGTTCCGGTCTTTTGAAATTTTGGAAATCGTAGACTCTCTAGTTCCGGTCTTTTGAAATCATAATATCATCTCTGGTTCCGGGTTTTTTTAAATTTGGAAGTCTTAGAATCTTTAGTTCCGGTCTTTTGAAATCATAACATCATATCTGGATCCTGTTTTTTGAAAATTTGGAAATCATAGAATCTCATTTCCAGTTTTAGAAATTTTGGAAATTGTAGAATCTCTAGTTCCTTCTTTTTGAAAATTTGGGAATTCCTGGGTTCCAGCTTTTTTTCAAAACCCTTCAAAGAACTGGCAGTTTTCACAAAATAACTGGCAAAGCTAGACCAGCAGTTTTATGGAAGGTTATTTGGCTGGTTCTTAAATTTTTTGAGACCTGCACTTACGTGTCTGAATTTATTCTTAGATTGTTAAGAACTATGGATATAAATATCAAAAACCAATTGTTTGACTTTTGGGAATTGTGGTTATACCTATATCATAAAGAGTCTCCCTAAGCATCTCTTATAACTTAAAATTGTGTCCCATGTGATTGTATATCATTGTTAGGGTTTAAAGTGTGAACATGGAAATCCTTGTTTGTGTTTACGCGTCGAAAATGGTTGTTTGCTTTGTTTTCCATCATTAAATGGAATGTTGTTGATTTGTGGAGTAGCGATGGAAATGGCGTTTGATTATGGTGATTGAAATTTTTGAAATGTGTTTTGTTGTGTTTTTGTTTTCTTGTTAATTCTTTCATGGAGGTTGTTCGAGGTTTGGAAGGAGCTTGGGTACAAAGGTCAAAAATAAACAGAGCTACTTTCAATGAACGAAGTATCTTTTACCTTATTATGTTTTCAATTTTTTAATGAGATTGTTTGAATAAATTAATGTTGCATTGAAGGCAAGACTGATCAAGATGAGAAATTTTAAGTTGTTTGGTTATAGATCTTCAAATTGTCCACTATGTAAGGGATTTTGAAAGTAGACATTGGAGCTAAATAGGTCATTAATGGTATGGGTGGAGCTGACGATATGCTCAAGGGGATTATAAAAGCTAATCTATTCAAGTTCAAATTCTCTATACTTAACTTTATGCAGGAGATTGGACAACCGTTCAACTAGAAGCTAGAAAACCTAAACAACAAGTAAGACATAAAATACATGTACGTGGGCATGTTACAACAAAGCTCAACTTGTTGAATTAAATTTGAGTGGAAAGGGGGGTAGAATGGGTGGGATTAATCTTACAACATCAACAACAAGGCTAGAAGAGGAAGAGGATCATTGTGAAATACCAACAACTTGAGGAGGGCCACAAGAAGAAAAGGATCAATTTTTAAAAAACAACAACATTAGGAGCGCTAAAAAAGGAAGAGGTCCATTATGAAATACCAACAACATGAAGGCCAAAAGACGAAGAAGATCAAATTTGAAAAAGGAGCAACATCAGGATGTTAGAAAAGGAATAGGAGCATTTTGAAAGATGTAGCAACATGAAGAAAGCTAGAAGGGGAAGTGGCTCAATTTTGAGAGGTGTAGCATTAGGAGGCTAGAAGAGGAATAAGATCATTTTGAAAGATGCAACATCATTAGGAGGGCTAGAAAGGGAAGTGGATCATCTTGAAAGAACAACAAGATCAGGAGGCTAGACAAGGAATATGACCATCTTAAAAAACCTACAACCAAAGGGCTAGAACATGAAGAGAGGTAAATACAAACGCCATTACTTTAATCATTTTCAACTACACCCTTTGCACCTACAATAAGAAACACACACACAAGTGAAGAACATATGTTAAAAAGGAAAACACAAACTTTAAAAACTAAAAGCAACATGGACATGTTCAAACATGGAAAGATCGTGAAAAAAAGTTTGAATATAAGCTTGTATCGTTGAGCTTGGGAGGTTAACCTTTGTTTATGAATCTTGTACCTACAACTTTGCTCTTGAAGTTGTGAAGATTAGTCATGGATTGTGCCACACTCTTGGGTCACAATAGATTTTAAGATTAATCATGAGAAAGAGAGGAAACTAAACTGCAAAAGTTTGAATTATGCAAGGACACAAGCTAAAGTTGAACTACAAAGGTCTACATTGCAAGAACACAAGT
>Ga0209208_10010542_pt1 | contig 11976 bp, 4 predicted proteins | sample S1TSphfallax_3_FD_187694 | JGI IMG/M metagenome (GOLD analysis project Ga0209208, IMG submission 187694) | Host-associated microbial communities from peat moss isolated from Minnesota, USA - S1T2_Fd - Sphagnum fallax MG (SPAdes) (version 2) | ecosystem: Host-associated > Plants > Peat moss >...
CTATCACATATATATGAACAACATTTGTTAAAGCCACACTTTCAAATTCCATAATTTTTAGGGTCAAACACTTTTGAACCAAATGTGCTCAAATGGGTTATAAAAAATAATTCATTAGTTCATATTCTTTTGCTCTTCTAATCATCAATGTCAAAATCCTCTTCAATTTTCAAAAGGAATGGTGCACATTTGGTAGAAAAAAATGTCATTTGAAAAAAACAAAGACTATTCATTTTTTAGGTTTGAACGCTCTGAACATGCAAAAACATTTTTGATTTATGTCAAGCTTTGAGCATGTCAAATTTTCAATTAATGAAAAATACTTCAAATAAATTTATGAAAATTTAAATTATTATGTTTCCCTTGTGATCTTTCAAACATACGAAAAATGCAATGTTAAGGAGTGTCCACTCACTTAGGTGGCTCCTTTGACTATGATTTACCCTAAGTTCATTATGCTCCAAGGATTTCTTAAGCCATCCACTAGTTAGGTTTGGAAGAAATCACAAATCTTGCAACAACATATGAAGAATGACCATAATGAGTAGAAGGTGGCTTGCCAAATGTAAGGCCTTCAACAAGACGATAAAAAAAAATTGTCCTCTTGTGTATCCTAAGCTGTTAGAACCATGGTTTATTTTGTTGGAGCCAAACCTCACTTTTTAAAAAAGGTGCCAAAACGAGGCATTGTTGTAAAGCTTAAAACTTTTGGGGTTCATACAAACCCTTTCACAATCTCTTGGGGTTGGACTTCTTCAAACTTGTGCTCCTTTCAAACACTTGCTTGCTTTAATGTTGCCTTACCTAGTGTTGTGTGTTTTTTCCAATAAACGCATGAACTCCTCAGTGTTTACTTTCTCTTGTTCACATTTGTCCTTTCCCTTTGCAATTACCAAACCTTGTGGGAATGTTATAGGAAGAAAAACACAAAGCAAACATGAACATTCAACATAACATGGGTTTCAAGTTACACATGTGAAAATAATTTTGAGTTGCACACATGGGTAGAAACTTCGACATAAACTAAATTCATGTCAAATTAAAGAACATTTTTGTGTTTGGGGCCCCATTTAGCCTTATTTGACCCCTTTGTTTTTTTTTTGGTGTCATATTGTCAATTTCATCCCATAAATCAAGCAAACATGGCCTTCTAATGCCACTTTTTAAAACTTTATGGCAAACTCTAATGTACATATATGTTGATGACCCAAATAATGAATATTACTACAATAGTACTTGTCTAATTCAGTAACAAAACATTTTTAATGTATATTTTCTCAATTATGTTCAATAATTTAAAAAATTACAATTTAAATTTTTGGGAAAAAAATGCATTTCAATTTTTTTGGTAATTCTAAAAATAATTTATTTATTTATAATTAATAAAACCATCAAACATGGAAGGCAACCATGCTAAAAGCTTATAACTATCAATTGTAAGTTTTTTAAGATCATGGAAACACCTAGGAACTAGAAGATTATGAATACTAGATTAAGAATTAAATAGTTGTTAGTTAAAGTTCAAAGCATGGAGGAAGGCCAAAGGTTGAAAGAGGAAAAATAGGATGGGAAGGCAGAAGACATGAGCTTTTTTCGGAAAAAAAAGGAGGAATAGGAATTTTTTTGAGAATGGCAACCTTTGGCCCATGATCAAATGGAAATTTATACATTTGAAGATGTTTGTCATGACCCTAATGTGAGTCATGGATTATAATACCACAAATTGTTAAGCTTTAATTCCATAGTTTTCCTTAGTGTTAATGATTTGAATCCTAATAAACCTCCAAGTAATAATTATTAAGAATTGAATTAGCCTTTGGATATTTCAGCGTAGAAGACTCTTTTATTTAAATTGATGTAAGGCTTAGTTAATTTTAGGACCTAGTAAACCTTTTTAAGTACATTATCCTTTTCTGTTGTACAGAGGTGAAAGGGGATGTAGAATTAAATGGGATTTTACTGATATATTGGGAATACAAGCCATAATTAACAATAACATTTCGCCATGACAATATTAAATTAGTCTGTAGAATAATCTTCAGGCACAAATGATGTACTTGAAAGATTTTTAAAATGTAGTCGTAATACATCTTTATTTAGTCTTCACTTCTATCAGATTCTTAAATTGAATCAAAATCAAACTTAAGTATTAACATTTCCACCTGAGTGGCCTCTGGTGAATTACAATTTAGTAAACAACTTTAAGGGGATAGATCACAATTGTAAAAACTCCAGAATGCGACGAATGGTGCGGGCTAGGTATTCAGCTCGATGCTCCATGGAAAGGGGGTTGATTAGGCCTTGCAGCCAACAATAATGGCCATCACCAGGAACCCAAGTTTGATAATGAAGGGGAACATCGTCGTCTTCACATTGACAATTTTTAAACCTTTCTAGTGCGGCTCCACAAGTAGGGACAAATTCTGAATAGATTGCTAAGGCATGCGCATTAGGAGACAATTAACGATCCCATGCCGAACGATCGATTCGAGTGCGCACCACTCTTCTAAAGGGTTCTTTTTCACGTGACCGTTGAGAGACATTCACGTTAAGCGATGTTTTTTCAAGCTCTTCCTTTTCTATTAATGAAACTGGAGGATTCAAAGGCGTAGCAACATCATTTGCCATGACTAAATTCTCACCTGTATCAACAAAAACTAAGAGGGTAGCATAAACAATGTGGTACTTGCGTTCAGAAGGGGTCGAGACTTTTTTATTTAACAAATTAAAGTAGGCGTAAGGTGTGGGAGTGACGGCGGAACCTCATAAAAACTCGAACATCCTAGATCTAATGGATTCATCGAACCCTAATTTTGATGGTGGATCTAGAAGTATGTGGGGGTTTTTGTGATGCAAATTTTAATTCCAATTTACTGTGTACTACATAGTTAATTAGTGCATGGAAGAAAAAAGTAAATAGGGGATATCAAAAGAATAAATGGTACACGGGGATGGTACTTCAACCATTGAATTGATTTAGTCAAGTAAGGACTCAAGGATGTTTACTTATTACTATCGATAAATTGTCCTAGTAGTTAGTTTCTTGAAATAATTAAAATGAAGAAGTAGGATGTGAGGGTCAACGAATGGAAAGGATAAATATCAAGCTCAAAAACCTCATCAAGATATCCAAGATAAGGGAAAGGATGAGTTCTCCAATATTAGTCATGAAGATTGTCATCCTATTTTATTAGAGGATGGAATTTTTTTGGTGTTTCATTGGGCCCAAAAATTTTCATCCTAAAATCAATTGGAGGGCAAATCATTCTCAATTCTCGTTGGCTCTTGAAGGATGAAGAGGCCATTGATTGGAGGGGAGGATTTCAAAGCTTCCATTGGGCAAGGGGAACAAGCTCAAGGAAAGGTCATGGAGGCTTACCAAGGAAGAGGGAAGTCTCTTGGGTTGGGGAAAGGAAAAAGGAAGAAAAGGAATGTTTGAAAAATAAAATAAAAATTAATTCTTATATGTGGAAGGTGTTGTTCATGAGAGAGATGTGTGTAAGAATTAAGCATGGAAGGATTTCCATGACAAAACCTTTCGAGTTTTATTTCAAATAGTTATTCCTCCCAAATCCATTGTTGGATTTGTGTCAAACTTAAAACAGTTCTTGTTTAGGAGGTGTAAAAGGTTTTCTCCAAATTTCAGCATCATCAGTTTGGTTGTAAGGGAGCTACACTTGTCGGAAGTAGAAGGGGTTGAATTGTCTGTTTTTTTCCCCTCAATCTAAGCAAAGTGATTCTTAGTCCCAAGGCTTAACTCTTGATAAAAATAAAAAAAACTTATAAGATTTTGTAACATGGCTCCTTTTAGATTAGCTTTTCAAAAATCCAATGCATGTTAGATTAGGAGGTTGTATGTAGATGTTATGACGAATGGAACAAGAGGGGTTCAACCATCAAGCGTGACATTGAATGAACATCAACATAATGCCCCTTCACGTTCCATCATGGTGAGTTACGATTCTCCCACAATGTTTTTGTATCTTCCAAGTGGACACAACGCATTAAATTTTTAGTGAACTTCATTGCATTACATTGAACCACCTTACTTGTTAGACTACAACTACATAGTAGTTCCACTTCCAAGCGGGTTTTGTGAGTGCATATCTTCATGTTGAAGGTGTGCAAGAATGCTTCACACCTAGCCTTGGGTTCACAACCTAGGCAAAGGCATGGAAAGGTGTGGGCCAAGAGTGTAATCCGAGAATCACATTTTCACTCTCAAGAATGTGAGGGAATGAATCCACACACTCCCAAAGTGGGAGTCCCACTTTGGGGGTTATAATCCCTATGGAGTCCCAAATGTTCAAAGAGGCATTTCAGGGGTCAAAAATCATTAGATCAAAGATTTCATTATACCATTAGATAATTTTTGAAACGTAGATGCCTAAAATGGGTTTACATCACCCATTTGAGTATTTAAAACACAAGTTATGGCTAAAAGAAGGGTTGGTAATCAAAGTGTCAATTTGACTTTCGCACATTGAAAGTCAGGAATCACCCTAAATATGTGCACGCAAGTGGTGTGCCACATATATTGTTGGAAAATTCTCGACAAGAACTACAACTTTGCTTTAAACCTCACTTTAATCGAAGGTCTTCACAAAACATTATGGCTTTCCAAAGTGCCAAGTGTCCCAATTTCAAAAGTTTTGGGACTCCCAACTTGGGAATCCTGGGACAAAATGACATTTGGATGCAACCCTTATGGTTATTCACAAATAATATTATAAGGGAGAAGGTGGTGGCTTCCCCCAAGTCCGGGCCATGATGAGTCTTGTGAGTCTATGTATGCGTGTCATTCGTCTATGCACCAAAAGTGTTCCAACTATGCAATAACCAACTTGTTATTTGGTTTGTGCAAGTCCATGTGAATAATTGATTTGCTTGTCACTCATCCTAGTCCCCATCCTAGAGTTCTAACATGCCCTTTTGCTCCCAAAATGTTGCAAGTTAAAGAACGTACCCTAACTTTTTATTTTTTCATTATTTCCATTTTCAGACTTGCATTTGAGTCTTTCAAGGAGTGTGGGGGTGTGTCAATGTTATAAGAAGGTTTTAAATCTTTTGCAATCAACGATTTTTTGTTGGTGTTGGTGTGTGTTATGAATATTTGTTGGTTTATAAAATGCATGTGTTTAATGGTGTAAGTACTTTGTTTGTCGCAACCTTAGCCTTTGGCTCACAACCCTAACCTTCAGCTCGCAACCTTATCCTTCGGTTCACAACCAAAGCAAGGACTTGCAAAGGTGCAGGCCAAAAAAGAAGCCTAGGAATCACATTTTGCATTCCCGGGAGTGCAAAAGAGTGTGAGGGAATGAACCCACACACTCCTAAGTGGGTTCCCACTTTGGAAATTGGAGTCCTAATGGATTTCCAAAATTTAAAAAAGGTCTTTTAAGGATCAAATTTCATTGGATTAAAAATTTCATTATACAATTGAAAATACCTTGAAACGAATATGTTTAAAATGGGTTCGCATGACCCATTTGAGTACTTTAAACATAAGTTATGGCCAAAAGAATGGGCCAAGAGTCAAAGTGTCAATTTGACTTTTGACCACTAAAAGTCAGGAATCGCCCTGAAATACGTGTGTACATGTGGTGTGGCATATATTGTTGGAAAGCTCTCAACAAGGGCTACAACTTTGCTTTAAACCTCACCTCAATCAAAAGTTTGCACAAGAAATTATGTCCTTCCAAAGTGCCAAAAGTTCCAATTTTGGGAATTTGGGACTCCCAAGTTGGGAATCCTGAAACAAAATGACATTGGATGTAGCCCCCGTGGCTAATCATAGAAAATACTATAAGGGGGAAGGTGGTGGCTTCCCCCAAGGTTTGGTGGGGGCATGTAAAAATTGACTACGAAGCATGCATTCAACTTACAGTGAGGACTTAGGTGGAATTTTGTTAAATCTTCCTAGCCCAATATATGTCAAGGAGGACTATTCCACCAAGATAAAGGAGGTAATATAGTTACAACAAGATTGTGGTCCAATACCCAAATATAAACAAAAGTTTGATGAACATATCATCAATTTTTCCTCATTGGTAAAATTTGATTATGTATGTATATTCATGAATGGGTTACGTGACCAATATATTAAATATATGGTCAAGGTTTATAATCCGAAGACCATTCCTATTGGTTGGTAATGAATGTTGAAAATCATGATAAAACCCGTGGAAGCTTATGTGGAAATTGGAAGGGTTTCCCAAGGTAATGATTAGGTTGTTTAAAAGACAAGGTCACAAGGGGAAATGGAAAAGGACCTGGAAACTTGGGAGGCTTGAATTGATAATGGGTAGTTAAACTTGTAGTAGTAGAATTACTTTGCAAACCAAATCCTAGAACCACATGAAGTGTAACAACACCACGATTTTGTTGTGCTTGCAACGAATGTTCCTAAAATTGCAACCAGTTTTCATGCTGCATTTTTCTTGCAATTTCAAGGGACCTTTGAGTACACATAGGCAATCCAATTCACTTTAATCTCTTTGTTTTTTGCAACTACTACACGAGCAAACTCCAAAGACAAAGTGTCATTTAAGACATGAACCTTCCTAAAAACTCAAGTGTAAAGACTTTTGATGACACCTTGAAACTCCACATTGGTTTATGCCTTGTACTTCCAACCATTTTTGTCAAATCCTGGTCTGAACACTACATAGATTTCATCTACAGACACATCAATGTCCGTTAAGGTTATCACATTTTGAGCAGTGCCTCGTAAACCATGTATGTTTGATGAAATATTGTAAATCCAAATCAACTTTTGGGAGTTTTTCATTAATTTGAACAACAAAATTTACAACAATGAATCAAAAATAAATTCAACAACTTCAAATAAGGACTTGTAAACCTAATAAATCCACATAATAAAAACCACACATGTACAAGATTTTTGCATTCCTTAGCCATACTTGCATGTTACACTTTACAATGATTGAATTGAAGCATGAGTGTAGAGTGTTATGTTAGAATAACATGGCCACACAGAAAAAAATGAAAAAAGAAATAAGTTACTTAGAGAAAATTACAATTTGTTGTTCAAAGTGTGAGAGATTTAAGAGCCCCAACAACAATTTTGATGCAAGTTTTGAACTCGATGCAAGGCTAATTGCTATACTAGACCCCCATGAAAAATGGTTGATGGGGTTGCTAGCCAATAGGAAAATAGGGATTTTTTAAAAAATTGTCTTTTATGAAATAAAAAAGGGAACTTGTTTCCCAAGTTTGTTGGGTGGGTGGTTCCTAGTGGTACCACCCAAGGATACTTTCACCCATGGCCACCAATATTTTTATGGGTCTTTGATTTTGGACCACATTATTTTTCCCTTCCTCCATTTCTTTTTAAGGTGCCAAATCAAAAGTAGTTGTTTGTTACGAACATTTAAAGCATTGGAAGGAGTAGCGACCACGTTGATGACAAGAAAAACATAATCCCTTACGTTTATATTTTTCATGTTCCTTTTCACTAAGTTTCCCTGATGCTTTAATAATGCTCAAAAGGATAATTGTTCCAAATGGAGGTTGGACAGGAGTAGCAATTGACTACTTGACATTTTGATGCACAAGCTTGTGTTTCCAAGGTGTAGGGCCTTCTCCCGCAAAATCAAATCTAATAATTCTGTGGAATAATATCCACATGTGTATCCTAGGCTTCAATGACACCATCTCCAAATGCAATAACCAACTTTTCTTTCCCCTTTTTCCTATTTCATTTTCTAGAATCCTTAATCTTTTCCACCTCAACATTCATGAACTTCTCCATGAAACTTCCATCAAATTACTTGTGCAAGCTGATCTTTTATGCTGATGTGTATTGGCTAAGGCAGTCTAAATACCACCCACAATGTGGGAGATGAAACGAAGATTAGTCCCTCACAAGATCTTTTCTATACATAGATTCATCCAACTTGGGATGACTCCAAACACTGATACATAATGAATCAAAATCCATTAATGAATTAAGTGAATTTTTTAATTGTTTAGTGATTAGCAATGGGTTGATATGAACAAGTAGATTCATTAGTAAATTCACTAACACATAAACAACTAGGAAAATTTGAAAATTTGAAAATTTTAATTTAGATTATTTGATATATCATTTCATACTAATAATTTATTTCGGTTTTTATTGGATTATTTAATTAAAACTATTTAATTATTTGGTTTTTTCTTTTAATTTAAAGTTTCAAGAAGATTCAAACCTACGTACCTACCTAAATAAAAAAAACACCTACTTGCTTCTATAGGTAAGCAAATAGGTAGGATAGGAAAAATGTAGATGGAATGAATAGCCAAAAACATATTTCATTTACTGTGCAATATCCATCTAAGGTTAAGCAATTTGTTGCTCATCCCAAATTGGCATATGCATTTCAATGTGACAAATCAAGGCAAGATATGTTGTTTATATAGTTTGCAATATGAGATTCAAAGACATATGGATTAAACATTTTATTTGCACCTTAGTTTTAAATTGAGATGTAATTAAACCTTTTCCAAAAATCAACTTTAATTAGTAATATCTTTTTTGTATTATGTCCAAATGAAATGATTTAAACTTCATTATGAAAGGTTTTCCAAAATGTACACAGAAAATTTATTGAAATTGACTTTTTAAAAATAGAATTGAAAAACATTGCAAGTAAAAATTGCAATTCAATACATTTCAACAATGATGTCTTGAATACATTCTTTTTTTCACTATTGTCATCTCTCTCATACTTTGTCCAAATGAAAGAAAGTTGTAAAATGTGAATTTGTTTTGTGTTACATAATACATTTTAATTATGAAATTTAATACATTTTTTTCATAAAATATGATGTATCAATATATAATAACGTTATTTTCAAAACCATCTAATGTTTAATGTATTTAGAAAATTCAATACATTTAAATATATACCCATTAAATTTTATATTACAATATGAATATATTATATAACTATAAAATATAAATGACTTTGAAAAACAATTTAATGAAAATTCTATTACAAATTATAAATAACTTTAATATTATATTCATTTTATTCACAAATATTTCTAGTAATATAGTATATAACAAATAAATACTATCATATATTTTATGTAAATAATTTTTTATGATAAAAAAATTGGATCAAAAAAAAAAATTTCCATGGATGAATATTACGTTATCCATTTTTATCAAAAGAAGTCCAAAATAAAATATTATTTAGTTAAAAAATTTATATGTAATAAGTAAATAATTACATATGTTATGTATTTTATATCTTATAAACATATGATATATTGTATAATATTAAGTAAATATATTTCTATGTTAAAAAATATTGGATTTTGATTTTTTTTTTTGTTGTAAACGTCTTTTAGCATTTTATTAATGAAGGCATAAAATAAAATCTGACTTCTTTTCAGAATTAAAATACAATTTTATTTTAATATTACATGTTTTGGATTTAAAACTGATAATATTTGTACATAAACTAACAATAAATTATCTCATTAATTGATATAATAAACACATTGAAATACATTTATGTAAAAATATTTTACATTAATCACCAATATGAAGAAATTATGTAAATTTTATTATTATAAATAGTATGTTAGTTAATAATACAAAAAATAGAGTAATAGATGATTTAAGATAATGTATTACTGATTTATTATAATAATTTAGTTAATATAATCCAAAAATAAAGTAAAGTACTTTACAAAATTTCATTGGATTTTCATCTTTTTATTTCTTAAAAATGTTTTTACATTGTAATAAATGAAGGCCTAAAATAATATATGGCAATTAAATTCAAAATTATATGTAAAATATATTACTAAATAAGTTCTAAGTTGGTTTAAATCACCTTTTAGTTTGTCATATTGTAACTAATTGATGTAATAAAGGGTTATGATAAATCTTATACATTTTAAATGAATTATATTAAATAATGACTATTATAAATTTTATATAACATTGAAATTATCATCTTAATAGTACCATAAATAACATTAGTAAATTATTTTGACTATAATTGAAAGTGTAGTTGAAGTTTCATTGAAGGTGAAATGAAATTAGGGCATGGTAAAATTGGTTCACTTTTACAACCTTGTAGTGATTTAGGTTAGTGGATTTGGACTCATCATATGTATTGTGAAATTCAAAGAAATTGTGGGATCTCCAAAATTGTAGTCACTAAGATAAAAACACATTAAAAATATCTACAATTTATAATGTGAGATGAAACACATTTTGTAATTTATACAAGGGAGGGGAAATGTTAAGCTTCATTTTATAAACTCTTTCGGGTCTATAAGGTTTAGGGTTTAGGGTTTAGGGTTTATACCTGTAAATTGAGTGTTTAACAACCTCCTTTCCTCCATATTGCTGCTCAAATGGCTTATTCTTCGTAATCTCACCTTGTGTTTAAACTCATAGAAAAAACGTTGTTTGCCATACCTCCAATTGCTCATGCATGATGTAATTAGAGACAAATTGTACCTCAATGGGGTTCAATAATTATAGTTATAACAAAGCCAAAGAATTTCATATAAGTAAACATTAAAGTAAATAATATTTTAAATTTCAATATACCAAGCCCTACTTGATGGCCACTTTCCATTTTTGCTGCAAGGTAATTGTCTAGTCTACTTTACCATGCTTTTGCCCTATTACATCACTAAGTCTAGCTAGTATAGTTGTTTACATACTACTACACTACTAGGTGTACAACTATAATACTATTTTTTGGTACATGCATATTAAAGTTAATCACTATAGTGATCATGTTTGTGCATTTATTATGCATGTATATACATTTATTGATTTGTAGATCATAATACCTTGCATGTTAGTTTCGATTCAATTTTGTTGAATAATTAGTTAATTTAAAGGATTTCATTTCAACAAATGACATATTCCATAATATTTCATTAAATTGTTTTTTCCTCAATTTCCTTGAGAATAATTAATACTTTAGAAATTTCAATATTTTTTAGAATAATATGATTAACTAGTGTCAAATTGGCCTAGGTATTACATTGATATAAGGTGTTAACATCTTATAGCGTAAACAAAAAATTATAACACTTTGATAGTTCTTAGGGCAACCAAATTTTATTTGGTATTATAGCTAATTAGTGAAGGTTTAGTGATAAAAATGTGTAATCAATGATGGAACACATCCTAATGTATCATTCAATTAAAAATGTGATGCCTATAATAATGATGCAATTGTCTTTTGGAATACATTTCAATTTGTAGGGTTCTATAACAAAATTGCATTTTTCAAAAAAGGATTAAAAAGTACTACTTACACATGGAATTTTTCAACAAATTTTTGCAAATTTAAAATATGAAAGTATAAAGAACAATCTTCCATAATCTTTCACATAATTTGATAAACTAACTAGAAATCCATCAACATTGAAACATATTTTATTTTGTAGTACATTATAGGGATTTAACCATCCTTTTTTGCAATTTTCTTTTTGGGGTCATTTCCATAAGTGGTCTATATATGTGCATAGTCTTAATTTAAACAAATGGATTGGATTAGGTGGACTTAAAAAGAAACCCTAGCTCAAGCCATTATTGATGTAAATTGTAGAGGTTCAATACTCTATGTATTACTAAGTCTGAACATAGTGAATCCAATTTTTCATCCTATGAAGTCCTCCTAGCCGTCCAATGCATGCTCTAAGTAAATGAGAACTTCCAAGGAAGTCGTTGATGGCCAAGAGAAGGGCGAAACTAATGTGAGTTGAACTATTTTGGGGAGCAAAAGAAATAAGAAATTTATGTGCAAGTGGGACCAAGGTGCATTTGTGATAGAGATGGCCATGGAAGGAGCATTGCAAGACTCCGAGTGGGATGTTTATTTCCTAGAGGCAACTTTTCATTTCTATTGTGTTGCAACATGATTTTGAACTTTGCAAGAACATGCTTCAATTTGATGGTATGTTATCTTGAACAAATGTTGCATGCCATGT
>Ga0209208_10010543_pt1 | contig 11975 bp, 7 predicted proteins | sample S1TSphfallax_3_FD_187694 | JGI IMG/M metagenome (GOLD analysis project Ga0209208, IMG submission 187694) | Host-associated microbial communities from peat moss isolated from Minnesota, USA - S1T2_Fd - Sphagnum fallax MG (SPAdes) (version 2) | ecosystem: Host-associated > Plants > Peat moss >...
TTTTTGTGGAGCTGAAATCTTTCGAAGAATTACAAACCATGCATTGAAGACCTTTGAAAGAGGTGTTTTGAAAATTGATTGTTTCAATTGTTGCATTCTTATGTCCTTCAAACATTTGTAGGGTAAATTGTTTCAGGATCACATCTTATGCATGTTTGTTCAGAAATGGCTAGCTAGGGCTACATTCAAGGATCAATTTGTGGATTTTATATTTTTGTGGGTTTAATGTTTTTTGTTAGATTTTAGTTGATAGCACATCACTTGAAGCTTGGCCACAAATTGAGAAAGAAATATGAGAAGCTCATGCAAAATCCTGATTGCAAAGAAATTGAAGCTTCTTATTCAAATGGCAAAAAATGTGTTGGTTTCAAATGTAACTTGTAAGGATGTGAGTTTTCTTCCTTCTCTATCTCAAGCTAAAATTTAATGATGCATTTGCATAATCTAAATTATGCATGGAATTGTGTTTTGGGTGTTGTATCTTAGAATATGTTTCTTAAAGCTTCTTAACTTCAATTATTATTCTTTGATGAAATGAAAATGGGAATGACAAGTGTAACAAGTGATATTGCATCTTTTGTGACAAACATTGTGAAAGAATGTCAAGCATATACAATGAAAACAATAAAAGCTTGGGAATTCTAACTACTACCACCACATCCATCTTGCGTAAACATCACCTTTTAGTTCTTCAAGATTTTTCATTAACAAAACTTGTCATAGTAGGTGAAATCTTCAATTTTGTTTCATGAAAAGAGTTAGCAACGAAGAAATCAAGCACCTACTTCCACACTCCCACAACATAGTACTTAAAGAATTATAGGGGAGGTGTAGTCTATTTCTTGCAACTTGCATCACAATTTTGTCAAAATTTTCACTATTATCAATGAGCTGAACATTTTATTTTTCTAATTTGGGGTTGTAAGAAGTCACACTCTTTGTGGATAGAATTTAACCTCTTAAAGGATTGATAATTCTTGAATTTTTTGAACCTTGACATTTAGATAGTTCCAATTCTAGGCTTTGTATTCTAGGTGTTGTGTATTGTTTTTTTCACCTCACATAAGTTTGTTAGGTTTTTGTAATTAGATTTCAAGTAATCCAATTGTTGATTGTTTTTTCTCAAATTCAACTGGACTTTTTTTGTAATTGTTCCATTTCTAAGGAAAAAACTTGAATTGTTTATGCTTTTGGCTATCACATTTACAATTACAATACTTTAAGCTATTGGATGTTGTTTTCAAGTTTGAACTTGGGATAACACATGAGTAATTACAAATGGAGATGTGTTAATTACCAATGAATGCATGTAACATGTCATGTTAACTTAAGTAATTTAAACCAAGGCAACCTTTAGGTACCCTAGGAAATCTAAACAACCTTTAGGTACTCCTGTTGGCACCTTAAGTAGTTTAAACAAATTAATACAAAAATGTGATTTTATGATTGTATAATTTTCCTTAAATAACCTAAAATAACCTAAAGTATAATAACTAGAAAAAACTTAGAGTAGAATGGCCTAGAATAACATGTTGTATAATAGTCCATAATAACTTAAGGTAGAATAACATTGTATAACCTAAATTATATTATTTTATAAAATTTAAGAATAACTTACAACATGGTTGTCACAATGTCTAAGTGTCTATTAAGATGCGACATGTCCATTTGGATGTTTACATTATCCAACTTCACATTAGAATAGGGTCAACCTAGGTCAAAGCCACTAGTAGAAAAACTATCTTTTGCAATTTGTCTTATGCAACTACATATGCCACATGGAACTAAATTAAATAGTTGCATGTGACATTTTTTAGTTACATAAGACACTTGTGGGAAAGCCTAGGTTGGGTTGCTTTGGGAAAAGTTTAGGGTGATCGATATTTGCATTGTGTGGTCACCTTAAACCTTGTGGCAATCAAAATGATGTTAGGTTGCCAAAATCTTACAATTATCGAAATTGTTATTTGGGCAATGGTTTATTTTTTTAATCATTAAATCAATGGTGGAGATCAAGCCACTATCAATTAGATGAATGAAAATTTTAGGCAATGACTAAAAAGTTTGGTCACTCAATTTGGTGACCAAAATTTTTAAATTGCCCAAATTTGTGATTCTAAGTTGGTGACCAAATTTTCTAGGTCGCTTGGTTTAGCAATCAAAAAATTGAGTGACAAAATGCTTTTGGTCATTGAAACCAATTTAACCAAAAAATCTCATCATTGAAAAGATGGTTAACATCAAATCTGATTAATGAAATTAATATGTCTAGATGAACATCAATGTGACAATCAACACAAAATGGGCACATCACATCACTTTTGACAACCTTGGTTTCTAGAAGCCTAAAATAACCTAGGGTGAAATAATTCATAAGAATAATAATTTAAAGGTTGAACAACCTAAAATAACTAAAAATAATTTAGAATAAAATAATAAAAATATTCCAATATTAATTTAAGGTAGAATAGCCAAAATTAACCTAAGGTATAATAACATAGAATAAAATAGGTTAATAGATTTTTAAAATATTATAATAGTTTACGGTATAATTGCCAAGAATAACTTAAGGTGAAATAACCAGTAATGGATAATAATATTAAAAAATAGAATAGCCTAGAATGACCAAAAAAAAAAACTAAATGTAGAATAATCTAAGCTGAAAAAATCTAGAATAACCTAGTAAGAATAATTAAGAATAATCAAAGGTAGAATACATATAGTAAATGACGTCGTGGATGAAATGAAGATTTCCATCCATTTGTTTCGTCATTCATCCATCCATCCATCCAATCATCCATCCATCCGTCCTTTCATCCATCCATTTACATTAAATGGCGACTATCCTAGGCGAACAATAGAGTTTTTTTTGCAATCCTGCCTAAATCTAGGCGAGCTACACGGACACACTATTTAAATCTGGCAAATTCTGCCTTTTTTTTTCTTTTTTTTTCTAAGAAATATGGCGAATGTTCTTGAAGTTCTTATTTGAAATTCCTTCCTAGAGGTCGCACTGGGTTTTTTTTTGTCACCAATTGGTGAAATTTCGCCCAAAAAGAAAAATGTTGTTGTATTAAAGCTGGGGATCCTCGCCATTGCACCTACCTAAGGAATTTGAAAAAAAAAAACCCTATTATACAAGGTTTGCTTTCTTTCAATTTTTGTGATTAGTTATCCCACAAAAAGGATTTAGCCAAATTAGGCTATATACCATATAAATGACAGTGAATAAAACACTGAAGAATATTTATGTTTTATATGTATTTGGTGGATTTAGATTATTTTGTCTAAATTTGGCGATTGGGGCCATTCCTTTTCACAAAAAATGTTAGAATGTGTAGAAAAAATAAATTTCAGGTTGAAACAATGAAAATAAATTCCCCCAAAAAGAACCTAGCAATGTGGTATATAGAGAGGTTTTGGAAATGTAGTTTGTAGTTGTAATTTTGTAATATGTATCGTCAAATACACACATACCTGTGCATTAGGCACAGGGTTCAAATTAGTAATCTATAATAGCTTAAAATAATGAAAATTAACCTAGAATAACTTAAAATAACCTAGGGTTTATTAACTTAAAATAGCCTAAAATAACATAAAATAATTTAAAATAGCTTAAGGTGGAATAATTTATAATAGCCAAAAATAGCTTAGGGTTCAATAACTTGGAATAACATAAGGTAGATTAGTTTAGACTAACATAGGGTACCCTAGGTTAGAATAACCTAAGTAAAATGTAAAATGGCTTAAAAGTAATCTATAATAGTTTAAAATAGTTAGATAGTTTGGGCAGGTAAACTAGGTCACATAGGTAGGATAGGAAAAATGTTCTTAATGTTGCAATGACAAAACTTATTACTTATTGAAAAAATGATGCAATGGTTAAGGGCTTGGATTTTTAGTCTAGAGGTGAAGGATTCAAATCATCACAATTGCAGCCTACTTGAATGTGATTAACTAAGCTAGCCCTTTAAACCTTTAGGTTATGTTGCATAAGTCTTAGGCAACCTAGGTTAGGTTAAGCTAAGTAGGGCACATGTTATCATGTTTTCAATTGGAATCTCACCATGTGTCAACATTTTATCGGTAAAAAAAAGAGTAAAACATCCCCACATTTTAGTTGTAAAACTAGCTACAAATGACCATGCCACATTGGCTAGTTGGAAAGTTAGTGATAATTGCACCTCAATGCAACTACCATTTTGATTGGGTGCCATGTTATGTTTTTTGCAACTAAAATTTTATGTGACTTGTTTATGGTGATCTTGGACAACATTATAATAATTGCAAGTGACATTTTTGACTAAAAATAGTCATTTGTGATTGAAAAAACCAATTGTTAATATGCAAATTCCTTGTAGCATTTTTGCATCATCCAAGTTTTATCCAAATGAATGGATGAAATATAAGACACAAAACATAAAGCTAACTCCAATGAGAGAGAAATTGAAAATGGAAAATAGAAGTAAAGACATTGTCATCCCCAATATTTTAGGTCCCAATGAATGGGTTTTAATCCTTTTATGTGGATAAAAAATGGATGGTGTATTTTTAAGAAATACTTTGATGAAACAACCAATGCTCATAATAATTATCAATTTAGTAACAAATTAAATTTGAGCCTCCCATATTAGTTCAAGGTCTTTGCAACAAGTCAAATATTTTAAAATTGGGCCATTTTTGATAATGGTATTCATTCCTTGTATTTTTGGGAATTTTTTCTAAGTAGTTATTTTGGGGTTTATGTTGGTTTTTTTTCAAATTTAAATAATAGCTAAATACCCCCAGAATTATTAATATAAAAATTTATTTTGAATTATGTTTTCATTAATTAATTAAACTTGTCATAGTTTCATTTTAATTGTCAACATCAAAATAATTAATTTCAATTCCTTTGGAAGTTTTATACCAAATTTCACTTAGACATGGATGTACAATATTTTGGGGTACCTTTAACTAAGATCTAAGCATAGAATTTTAACATTAGGATGTTTTTAGGACTCATGCATATAGCTTTTTGAGTTTTTTTTTGTTTATTTTAAAACTGAATTAGGAAAGTTTTAAAATGAGAAAATTATTATCATTGGACCTCTAAAGTTCATCAAAACATCTTTGATCAAATGAACATTACATTTGTTAGAATGGAAGGTTGTAAAAAATTCTTTTTCCCCCCCATAATTCTAGAAAAATGGGCCATATTTCATGTGTCAACAAACACATGTTTCCATAAAGCTCAAAGATGTTAAATTGACATAGATCCTTACTAGAGCTCCATTGAAAATGGAGAATGCCACCCAAATACTCTTGTACTCAATTGTAAGGATGAACATGTGTGGGGAAGGACATGATTTGATAACCATATGCCATAATCAATCTGCCAACTCCTTGAAATAAATGGATTTTGAATGTAGTCAAACATGCTCTTCAATAACGTCTTGGTGTTAAGAATGTAGAAAATTTCCTTGAAATAATTTAAAAGGTTTCTTTGCATGTCATTCTTATATTTTGTTTGTGACTTTTGAAGTAAGAACAAGAGTTGTTGAAACTTGTCTTAAGGACAATGAAAAGGAAGCCAAATAATCCCAACTAATATACTAGGAATGAGCAAATTTCAATTTCTAGCATTTTGAACTTCATGTCCATTTTGTTTCATTGTCCATTCTTTGGTCATTCTTTGTTGTGAAAAATGGGGAAGGGTTGTTGGACCTACTCATTTCTTTTGGGCCTCATGGATTGATGCATGTAGATATGCCAACCTTAGTGGGATGATTTTTAATTATTTGCATGTAAAAAATTATGGCTACACCTCTCACCAATAAGTATTGGCTCTACACTTGTTAGAAAAATCTTGTTATTTTATAATTTCCTTTTACAAACTTTTGTATAAAGTTTTAAATAATTTGTAAATAATAGAAAATGTAACTCACCAAGATTAAATTGAAAATAGTTATACTTATTGAAATAAACATGTATTAGCCTTTTGTGAAGATATATGCTTTAAAAAATGATCACTAAATTGAACTTTAATACATTGTGATAGAAAGATTTCATAATGTAAAGATCATAAATTTTCATTCACCAAGATCATTTGGGGTTTGTTTAGTATTGTAAAATATCAATTTCAATAAAGTAATGACCTCTTAGAGTATTGGTGATTAGAATCAAAAGCATTGAAGGTGTAGAAGGCACTCCCTTTGATGGTGGACACATGGTTGAATATGTGCATGCAATGTTGGAGGAATGAGTGCCTTTGACAGATATTTGCTAGTTAAAACAATTGATCCTGATAACCTTTGAATATTAATGACCTTTGCTAGTTAATCAAATTTGATGACAAAGGCTATAGGGATCAATTTTATAGCATTCCAAGATATATTGCCAATAAATGAAAATGGGGTAAATTGCAATCGGGGTGTTAAACAAGTGAAAATGGTTTTTAGTGTTGGCCACTTGTGAGTACCATGACCACAAGTGGTTGTTACACGTGGATAATCTTTGGATACCATTATCTTGAATGTGTGGGCATAGGCATAAGCAAATGTGATGTTGTCAATATGGTGTCACAATCTCTATGGCCTTGTGACACATAGATTGTACATCTTCCTTTTTATAAAATTGTTGAAACATAATTCTAGTGACTAGTCAATTAAGACAATAGATTCAAAAGCATTATCAATAATAGTTTATTCATAAGTCAAGAAAATTTCCCCTTTTTTTAATCTTTTCCATTTTTTTAGTATCTCTATGTTTTGCAATGTGGATTTAAGTGGTGGATTTTTCCATTGTTGTAGAATACAAGTTGTGATGTTTGGCTTTTGTGTGCATGCAAACATTAATCACATTGTGCATCACACTATTTCTTGTGGGAAAAAGTTGGCCTTAATAAAATAAAATAATTTTTTTGTTAGGTATAAAGAAGCTATAGACAAATTGCATATAAGGAGTGATTTTGTAAGAAAACATGTGTTTATATAGAGGTAGCTCAAATAGGAATTTGGAATCATTACTTAACAAGATCTTTGATCTCACATAATACCACACATTGTTGATCTCCTAATACCACACATTGTTGATCTCACATATTACCACACATTGTGGTTAGTAAGTTGTTTTAAGTTCTTTGAAATGAACTTGTCAAAAAAATTCAAGATTTTAATTATTTAAGTAAATCATGGTTGGTACAACACACAATGAGCACTAGTGGTGACATCTATGTGGAAGTGAGTTAATATGTTCTATTTCAAGGGTTCTTTGAAAGCCATGGAAGATGCAAGCATCTTGGACATGAATTATCCATTTGAAAAAGTCATTCATTATAATATATTTACCAAATTTTGCAAATTTGTGTTGTGGATCAATATGTGACAATTTGGAAATAGACATAAGGTTAGGAGGATCAATGAATGTGGACATTTTTGGGACAACCATGTATTGGAACTAGTTATTTTCAAGAGTTTAAACAACTTTGAGGGTCGAGGGTTCATTTTGATGGCATGCATACTAGTGTTCTACATGACAAGATAGGAACACAAGAGTGACATTGAATAGGTGAGAACCAAAAATGGAAGTTGTAATGAGATAAAAATGAAGGTTGTGTTTAACTTCTTAAATTCTTCCATAATTTGGCACATTGATGAGGGATGGGGCATATGCTAGGGTAAAACTATGGTGCATTGAACCAAAATGGATGTTATAATGATCATTTTTTGTAGGTGGTGAAATGTAATCAAAGGTTATGAAAAAGTTGTATTGAATTTTTTATGGTTTGGACTCAAATATGTGTAGTTTTTTTTATGTGTAATGTAATGCACAAAACATTTTTGCAATTAGAAATTTAAATTACATTGTGTCTTCTGACTCTTAAATTTAATATTTGTTTTGTTACAAATTACAAATATGAATGTGGACTTCGTTTAACATGGAAAAAAAAAAGTTTAGAAAATTTCAATCACATGAGTTGATGAAACATATATTATAGATGATATGTTCAAATCAAAATTTGACAAATGATGTCTTTTTTACATGTGTGTTCTAAAGTGAAATATTTCAAAAAACCCATAATGGACATAAAATTGAAGAACTAGAAATAATCATTTAGAAATAATAGTATGTTTGTATTATTAATAGTAAGAATGGTGTGAAGCCTCATTCAATAAAACCTAAAGCATGATGAATAGTTTACAATTATCCTACTTAGACATAATTATAATTGAAAAAATGAAAAAAATGAAAATGAAAGAAGAATCCCACATTGATATTAACCATTGCAATAAACTTATATAAGAAAAAAAACTATAAATCAAGGTGAATAAATCATTTAAAAAGAAATATTAAACTTTCAAAAATAATTACAATGCTAAGTAGGGTTGTCAAAAATAATGTCATGTGCCCATTTTGCATTGGTTGTCATGTTAGTGTTCATAAAATCAAATGTTGATAATTGTTTTTGGTAGCAAAAATTTGTTAGTTAGATTGGTTTTGAAGATCATAAATTTTTGGTCACTAAATTAAATGACTACAATTTTAGTCACCCAATTTTTTATTTGCTAAATTAGGAAACCAAAAAAATTTGGTCCTTAAATTAGGCAATCAAAATTTTTCAGTTTTTAATTTTCAATCCCCAAACCAATTAGTGATTGAAAAATTTTGGTTGTCAAATCACGTTATTGAAATTTGTTTATCACTCCCTGGAAATGGGTTTTGGTTGCCATTTGGAAAAACATTTCAATCGTCACTTGAAAAAATTTAGTCATTGCCTAGAAAAAATTTAATTGTTCAAAATAATTTAGTTGTTCCATCAATGATGGTTCAATTTCCACCATTAATTTAGAGATAAATGTTTTTTGGTCGTTGCCCAAAACAATTCGATCACCAAACCAAGCAATCCAAAAAATTTGGTTACCAAATTGAGCAAAATTTACCAAACCAAGCAATTGCCAAATTTTTTATCATTCCCAATATGTTTTTGGTTGCCATCATTGATTAGAAATGTTTTTTTTGGTTGCCACCATTGGTAAGCCAAAACCATTGAATGTACATTTCCAAGGCTTACACTATTTAATATGTTGAAGTTTAACAACATTTGGTGATAGCTTTTGAAGTAGCCTCCACCTTTTGTCAACATAGTACATTGTACATAAGGTTTTTTTGTTCCTTTTGAATTTGAACGATCTTTCTATTTTGCATAACAATATTTTGTTTGAGTAGTTTAAACTATTTCATTTTGTATTGTTGGTTGCAAAAGTTGTTAAATTAAAATTCTTGACGACTAGAATTATTTTGAAGACTCATCATAAGAATGGCTTGGAATATTTAAACTATTCTTTCTTTAATTCACTAGAAGAAATCTTGTATTTTGCAACCATCCAATTTGCAGCTATATGTAATTAAATGTCATTTCCAACTATGTTTTGTCATTTTTACAACTATTCATGCATTTCAATTTATTAAATTTCTTGTGACTATGGTGTAATTAATTTGCAACCATTAGGATTTATATCCTTCCACATTTATTAGTTTTTTGGGCTTTTCATTTAAGAAAAAACTTCTATGTTCAGTTAGTTGCAAAAGTAGTTGCAACTTGGTTATTTCTATGTGATGTACATGTACCTTTGATGTATATTAAGATGTTTTGGAATATATTACGGGTATATTTATATATTCAATTTAATCATCTTATATTTAAGGCATATTAAATATACATTTTGAGTATATTATGGTTACATAGGTTAGGTAAGTTGGTAAGTAAATAATTGAATATTTAACTTGGTAGAATTAACTATTATATTTAATATAAACAATAGCTATTACTACTTACAAGTTAATTAATTAGTTCATAGTAATAATTAGTTAATTAAATGGTTAGTAATTAGTTAATAGTTACCTAGTAGTCAACATTTAATAATTATTTAATAATTTATTTTTTAATTATTAGTGGCATAAACTATGTTATTATTAATAAAATTAATAAAATTAATAAATTAATGACATGGATTATTATCGAATAAATTTTTATTTTATTTAAATATTTAAGTATTTTATGCTACTACTAGCCTTACTTAGTTCATATTAATAAATAGTTAATTAAGTAATGAATAATTTAATAGAAATGATTAGTTAATAATGATTTTTTTAAAAAAAACATTTCTAGTTTATATATATATATAATTTATTATTAATTTAGTAATATAATTAAATACTTTAATATTAATAGAAATGTACGAATTATTTTTTACTTACATTAAATTACTTGTTATATATGAATTAATTAAATTTAATAATATTTAATAATATATTAGTTTATGGAATAATTTGAATAATTTATGATACTATTAATTATTACTTAATTAGTAGGTTGTAATAAGTAGTATGTAGGTTGGTAAGTGGGTATGTAATTAATTAATGCCAATTTAATCAATTAGGTTGAATTAGTTAGTTGGTTACTTATTGGATATATAACTATTAAAATTGAAAAAAAAACAAAGGATATACTATAAACTTTTTAGTTGCAACTAAAAACATTATCCCATATGTTTTGTCATTCATTTCCATCTTGTAAAATTATGTAAGGAAGGTGTTTTGCTTTACATGGTATAGTAAAAGCATGTGTAATTTGGGATGAGCCAATCAAAGAGGCTTAATTGTAAAAGTTAAACCTAAAAAATATATATATATATATCTACCTCCTAAATTACCTACCAACCTACCTACATAACCTACTTATATCCTTCCTAAGTTTTGATTTACATTTATTTTGGTCAAAATTCAATTAACATGCCACCTGGCAAATTTTTATTATGTCACATGGCATGATACTCTAACATCATCTAAAATAAATGATGAGGATCCATTATGTATTTTAAGAACATAATGAAAAGAAAAATATTATGTTGCTAGGTGGCATTTTGTAATGGGTTATAGCATAATTGCAAATAATGGTGACTAGTTGCAAATTTTATATGGATGGTCAACAGATGAGGGTGTATATGTTGATTGTATACATCATCCATGTGGAATGTGATGATATCACACTAAGTCATCATATGTGACTATATCCTGCATGTGATTTCATTTATATGGCTAATAAAATTTTAGTTGTACATGTTGTTTGCAACTTATTTTTAGTTGCAAACTACAATCACAAATTGGATTATTGTAAGCCAATTTACTATGCAAAATTATTGTATGCATTATAATTAAAGCCTTTGCAATATCTTAAGCCGTTTGTTTTAGGCTTTAACCCAAATGTTCTAGATTTTAAGTAAAGTGTTTTAAGCTTTAAGCCAAATGCCCTTGGCCATTAATGAAAATATTACATAAACACCTTAAGCCAACTATTTTAATTTATTGGTAAAAAATACCCACAAACACATGAAACCAAAATTTCGTAAGCCATTGAGATGAGATGAGGCATCACAAACACCTTTAGCCAAATGTTTCATAAACACACTAAGTCAAAAGTTTTATGAACACTTTAAGCCAATAGTCATAGGCTATTTCCTACAAACATCTTAAGCCAAATGGTTTTCTAAACACCATAAGCCAAATGTTCTTAAGCCCAATGTGAAGTAACTTTAGGCCAGAGAAACAAAAGCATGACTTAAAGACCAATGTGTTTTGGCCAAACGTTAGACTTCAATACATAAGCCATGAATTTAACCCCAACCCAAGGATGTGTTGGCTTGAGCATTTTGGCCTTGAATTACAATAATTTTGAACATATTAGCCCAAGGTTAAAATAATTTGAAAATTTTGGCTTAGGATCATAATCATTTTTGGCATTTTGACATAAGGTGGCCCTTTTGGTTATTTTTGTATTCCCTACATGGGGCATTTACCTGCATAACAAGCCAGATTGCACCCCTTTTGGAGTCTTTACCCTAAACCTAAATAATAGTGAAAAACCAATGGAGTCATGTTTTTTTATTCTCATTTGACTAAAAATCTATTACATTTCATATCCTTTACCTACTCCT
>Ga0209208_10010544_pt1 | contig 11974 bp, 8 predicted proteins | sample S1TSphfallax_3_FD_187694 | JGI IMG/M metagenome (GOLD analysis project Ga0209208, IMG submission 187694) | Host-associated microbial communities from peat moss isolated from Minnesota, USA - S1T2_Fd - Sphagnum fallax MG (SPAdes) (version 2) | ecosystem: Host-associated > Plants > Peat moss >...
TGAATTGCCACACATAGGAATCCATTGTTATGTTCTAATGGATTTTTCAACTTCAACATCTTAAACTAATCATGTGTGAAGAATATGCATGCAAAGGGAATGAAAGCTCCAAGCTTATTGTAACCTTTACAAAACACCTTTAGGGATTTTAAAACTTGTTCATGAAAAGAAACAAATGCAAATTAACACAACATTCATTTGTATTTTAACTATTTTCTACAAGCTATGTTTTTCTAAATTATTGTTGACCAAGTACGTTGGTAGGTGAGAAGCTCAACAACAAGCACCCAAATAGAAAAATGGTTTTAGCTAAAACTCCCATGGTTGAAGATAGGTATGCTGATTTTATAGAAACAAAAGTTAGAAAAAAATAAAAACCAAACACCATAACATAAGCCTTACAAATTCATGGTAGGAGGAAGCATATAGTACCATAGATACAAGAATTGTGTAGAATTTAGGATTAGGGTTAAAACCATAAAATTAGTTAGGTTCAAGTGACAAATTATCATAAAATTAAAAAAGACAACAAAAACACACATACAAATCACATCATTATCATTTGTAATATAATTACAAAACCATAAATCTTACACAATGTTTTTCAACATTAAAGAGCCTCAAATCTTCCCAATCTCATAATTACATCTTTTAGATGTGAAGTACATTAATTTCATATTGTTAATGGAATATGTATAGATCAATAATGGTTAACACATCTACATAATATATATACATCCTTGAACATGAAATGTTATTGAGCCTTGAACATAAGCATATAGTCAAGTATGTGAGTTCATGTCTATATGTCATTGATGATTCCATCCATGATTTAGTTTTATTCATGTTGTTATGCCATTTGATTTATGGTAAGCAATGAAACCTTCCTTAGCCTAATGTGCAATGCAAATATTTCAAGATTGAAAACATTATTGTGGCACCTTAGGCATCACATCATTTGGTTTTGAAAAAGGTCTATTGATTGGTTGTTGTTGACTTGAACAAAATCCACATCAATGAATTTTGATTGTGAAACTTTGAGCTAGCCACTTGGTTTTTGCAAATTTGTAAGTGTAACATATATATATATGAATCATCAACTGTTGATGGAGTAGCCTTAAGATGCATCTCTTTACTTCTTGCAATAAATTGTCAACACTTCTATTGTTATCATATCCTAAAATCAAGATTGATGAAAGGCGAAAAATAAATAAATAGGAGAAATAAGGAAGGCCAAACATTGGGTAATAGTAAATAAAGCTTGCCACTTTTGACCTCTTCTTTTGACTTACTTTTCACACATTCATTCCTTCACACAACTAATTTAAAGTTGAGGGGACAAGTTGAAAAAATAAGGAATAATCAATGAAAGTTGACAAAAGAAAATGAAAGGTAGCTTAAGAATTGAATGAAGATTGTAGAAACTTCATAAGCTGTAAACCCTCATTATTTCACACAATCATTTTGTAATAGAGGTGGAAAAAAAAATACATAAAAAGGAAATATATATGTATATAGAAATTCAACGTTTTCTTATAATTTGTGAGAGGTGAGAAGAAAAAGAGACACCCTAAACAATTATAGTGATAAATTAAACTTTTAAAATTACAAAAAACCCTGATAATTATTTTAAAACCAAATTTGGACATGGTCTATTTATGAATTCAAAAATGAAGAATTTGAATGAAGGAAGGAAAATATTTATCTCTTATTGGCCCCTCTCTTACCTTTTAATTCGATTATCTCCAAATTGAAAGATGTGTTTTTTTTCCTTTTGAAAAGAGAAGAAATGAGTTTCATTTGCTCAATGTATGTGTTCCGAATTCTTCCCTCTTAAATTAACCCAAATTTGAAATAATTAATATAAAAAAGGATGTTTTGAAAAAGTCATAATGTTTGACAATTCTACTTTATCTTGAACCCTCCTTTGATCCATTTTAGGTTAGAAAATAAAACCTCCCTTTTCTTTCAACCCAAGGCACTACGTTATTTAATTACATTATTATGATATGCAATAAATGGTACAAAATGCAACCTCAAGGTGAGGTATTGAAGACAAGAAAAACTTGCAAGTGAAAATGTTAAACTATGGAATTTGACAACCTAGTTACCATCAAGGAAAAAGGTTATTGAATAAACAAAGGAATAAGAAAAAAGATGAAAACAAATGAGAGTAAGATTTGTTTATCGTCTACCTACCGTCCTACAACAATTACCGTCTTGTAACAATTATCGTCATGCATGTAGTAGTTGTTGTCCTACACATATCGTCATCCACAAACTTGAAAGAAAACCCACAACTACTTGCAGACCTTTGATAGATGTTGCCTACCTTTTACAACATTTATAAACATTTTGGAATTATTGTCCATTGTTTGTAGCACTTGCAAAACCTCTATCCTCGTCGCTTACCATCTACATCAACTTTCCACTCCCACTATGTTTCAAATGTTAAATCTACCTTTTTGTTGCTACCCTCAAGTGGCAACTACTATTTTGTGGTCAAAGGTATTTCCTACTCCAAAATCTAAAATAGAGAATGGATGGCACGTAAATCTAATAAAACAAGTGAAGAACTAATATATAAGAGTAACAAAATTATACATAAATTTGATATGAATTATTCTTCCTTCCTTTATCAAATTTTAAGTAGAACGCATACCAAGAAAAAATGTTAGAATCCATACAACTTCAACCATTATCCATTACATAAGGGCAAATACAACTTTCTCTCATGTTCTTCTCCTTATTTCTCACAAAAAATGTCACACACAAACATCTTCCAAATGCTAATGATTTATGAAAACGAATGAATCTAATTCTCTAATCTTCTAATGAAATCTTTCACTCCTCCCAATAAATAGATATGGAACCTAAAAAGGATGCCCACCACACAAAGGTTGAGTCCTTGTCTTCCTAGATCTCTTTATCCTAATTCCTTTCACACATCCTAGTCAAAGGAAATCCATTCTTTTTTTATCCACTTAAACTAATTAAACTAGATGGCTTCACCCCTTAATAAATAAAAGATAGTAAGTAGGATATTTACCACTAGTAACTAAATAGTTACTAGGATGCCCTTCTAGGTGAACAAAACTAAGATATTTTAGATTGGGCTATTATTATATTATTTACATTAAAATTCTTTTCAAAATTAACTTATGATTATTTTTTCTCACGAAGGTAATTCATTGTACTCACAATACTTTTGTCATAAAACATTTTCATTTAAAAATTCTCTTCAGATTGTTTTGCCATCTAATGGTAAATACCATCCAATTATAGTATTATCGTCTCCTAACATCCATGGTGTTTAATCAGCATACACAATTTTTTACCATTAACAACGTGCATGGGGGGTTTTAAATATGTTTAATTTAATGTTAACCAACATAATGCAATACTTGCATTTGCATAATTTCATTGGTCAACATCAACATTGTGTAAGTAAGTAGGATAATGAAAATTGAATGCAAAAAGATAAGGATAAATGACGTCCTGATCGTCTATCATGGAAAATATAGGTACATTCCCTGATGAAACAATCCATATCATGCTTGAGTGCGTCTTGCACCTCCATGGCCATCAAAATAAATGGTGCCCTTGACGAAACCCTTTACTTGCGGATCTTAACAATGGCACTACCTACCTACCTACTTACATATTGACCTATTTAATTAACTACCTACTTACTAACATAACCTATTAATAACTTATTAGTTTAACCTACTTGTTAACTAACCTAATTAACCTACTCATTAAGTTAAACTAACCCTAAAATCCAAACTAATCTAACATGAAGAAAAAGGAGGCAATAGTAACCTCTTATGGATTGCGTGTCTAGTTGTCGAAACTCCCCCCCCCCCCCCCCCCCCCATGTACATATTCCCTTCCCAACCAATTGATCCTCCCAACTTGTCACTTCCTAGTCAAAGCCTTTGGGCCATTGACCAAACCAACCTTCCCACGAAAGTAATTTTGCCCACCCAAGGTTCCACCCCATGGCCTTTCTGCAACGAATCCTTGATCCTACACTCCAAAGGTACCCAATTCATTATTTAATTTAATTTAATTTTTTTCTATTTTCTTCTCTTCCATTAAAACCTTTGGCTTTGATATTTTTGTTGTAACTAGGTAACATGTTTTTCTTTTTCTTTTTCTTTCATAAAGGATTATATTTTATGATAAGGAGTTGTAGCTATAAGAAGAAAAGTTGTTGTAAGCTCCTTATTGTCTTTTTTTATTTTTATTTTTATTTTGCAACATCGCATTTGTTGTTGTTATAATTTGTGTGTTCTCTTGTAGGAAAAGCATGAAGAATAATGATGACAACACTTGGATCATCTTTTTTTAGTTTTGTTAAAAAATGGCAACATTTCATTTTTTGTTGTAATAAAAAAAATTTGGGAATATTTTCTTACAACAGGAGCAACAAAAGTAGTGGTGATATTGAACATCATCTTTTCTCATTTCTTGATGTAGCAATGTCTTATTTTGAAAAAAAAAATTGGTGTTTTTATAAATGGAACAACAACATTAGTGTTGATGATGAACACCATAGTGTTTTGGTTTATTATGTGAATGTTTTCTTAGAGGCAACAAAAGGTGCAAGAAAATTCTAGCATCATTTTAATTCTTTGTTAATTCTTTTTTTTGTTCTTCGATTGTTTATTTTTATTTTTATTTTTTTAATGTTTCGCAAGGTACAATTGGTGCATTTAAACCAATTTTTTTGCCATCACATACATAGAAAAGTAACTCTCTTACCTATCTTTCATTTTGAAACTTTTGATCTTGCTAGTTTTTTCTGTGGAACACTTTTTCTTTCTTTTAAAAAAAATCTTGTCCATAATCTTGGTTTGGCTTTGTATTTGTTTTGATTATTGATTTTTTTGGTAATAAATGTCACCTTGTGAACGCCAAAAAGAAAAAACTTTGCCAAGTTGCATTGGAATGTGAAGAATCATTGGAACAAATATTGTAACCAACCATTTATGTGCCCCCCCCCCCGCCCCACCCCCCCTTCCTAATTCTTCCAATGGACAAGGTGAGTAAAAAATTCTTGCAATGGAGATTTTTATAGGAGGCCTATATATTTCTATTTGATTGTCTTTAGTCAAAACATAATTGCATTGTGGTTTATTTTTGGAATTTTAGGCTACAACAATATATTCATTCATATGCAAATTTCTATCCAAGATAAAGTTTCTCTACAATATTTTTTTGGTAAATATTTCAAAGTTCAAATGTTTTGTAAAAAAGAAGATTGTGGGACTTTGGTTACTTGTAAAAGCTAATTAGTTTGGGATTATGTTGAAGGTGAAAACACATTCAAGAGTCCATGTTGTTGAAAAGTAGTGGACAACCCCAATGTGTTGATTGAAGATGAAAAGGATGCAACGTTAACAAATTATGCCAAAAATATTGGTCTTGTTATGAGTGGTATTAAGGTTTCCATTTGTGAAAAATGAAATTGCAAAAATAATTAATATAACGTAAATTAATTTTTAGATGGACATATTAAACATTATTTGCCATGCCAACATTATTTTTTAGTTTCATCCCACCCATCTTCTCCATGTGAGAAGGATGGATGGGGTTTTGTTTTGGCAAATCTTTTGTGCAATACCCTTATTTGATTGGGTATTCTTATTTATTTGATGTTAGCATTATTCTGATTTGCATAAAGTTATTAGGTCATGTGTATGTTACAATACCTTAACAATATAGTGCTTTAATGTCATCTTCATTAAATCCATGCCTTAATCAATTATTATTTTTATGGGTTTATTTTTTTAAATGTTTATTATTAATTTGTTAGGTTCTGATCGAACATTTTTGAAGGAATCTTTAGAGGAATTTGATGGTGACAACTCAAATTATGATAAAGAAAATGTGAATGGTCCTATTCGACCTTGCAACATTGCAAAAGAAGAGATAAATTGGGACATATTAAGCACTAGGTAAATTTGTTAGTTTGGGGAGTGCAAGGAATCTTTTGCAACCAAGTGGCTTTTTCATAGGCATGCAAACAAGGACCACTTTTTCATTATGCCAATATGTAGATTTAGTGACCTTTCCACTCTTGAAGAAAGACCAAGACATCAAGACCATATTGCCAAAAATGTTCGCATCTTGGGTAATCCTTATAAATGCCATAACCGAAATGAAACCAAGGTTGTGCATCATGCTAAAAAAAAGTTGTAACTTAGAATTGAATGGTTGCAAATTGAAGCACAACATGTGGCAAAGATACACAAACCTATCCTTGTGAGACTTGTAAACTCCATGGTTCATAAGATAGTTGCAATAGAAACATGGGGTGTGGGATTGTTAGCCACACTTGTTTATCCTTGATTTTTTTCCATTGACCATATGTGCCATGCGTAAAAGAAAGTTTGCACATTCTCCCAACTCGACACAACCCTACGCATGCATATAAAAAAATGGTTTATATCCTTACCTTAAATTCTAATCATGCACATGAAGACACTTGAATACACAAAGGAATGATGGAGGGAATTTAGGATTCACCATAGTGCACCCAATTCTTGTGGGGTGTCATCAACAATGTAACAAATGAAATTTCACATCATTGGTGCTGAATGTAGCATCCATTGAAATTGCCCAATTTTGGCCACACAAAATCATAGATTGCAACTGCATGGAGTTTGGATCCCAATTGTGAATAGGACATGAACCCCATTTATTTCACCCACATCTTGGAAACAAATAGTAATCTCTAGGTGACTAAATGCCCATGTTTGAATAGAAATGGCCAGGTTTTTGTGTAAACACAAAACTTCCTAACTTATGTTTCTAGTCCAAACAGGTAATATCTTGTTGCCTAATAAAACCATCTCATGTCATGGTTTCTCTTACATTGACCCATGCCCAAGAAATTGCCTTGTGTTTATTCTATATTTGTTTGATGGTGTGACCCAAACTCAATTGGGTCCAAATATGATCTTTAAGAACTTGGGACATTTGTGGAACATATTGTGACATGTAGGTCATAGATTCGAGATCATGATGGTAAAAGAATAGCTCCACAACCTTGGGCCATATGTACAACTATTTGATGGAAAATGTGGACAAACAATGCGTTTCATAGATATTTCATGGTTTGGGTTTTCACATTGATCATCTCAACCATACGCACATGCATGCCTATAAAACATCATATGATAATTAATAAACATAACTTGTTTTACATGAAATGCAACTTGTTGACATCAAATAACTAAAGTATGGAATATGACATTTACCAAGTATGCCCAAGATGGTGCCTAATTGTTGTGTTTTTAATATTCTTTTGTGCAAGCACATTTTTAAAAAGTTCCATTTTATTGGGGTATGCAAATCACCTCATTCACCTTCCCAAACTTCATGGACACATCCATGTGGTATAGATGAACATTCAATGGTGATCTTGTTTGTACTTCCATGTCATTCACCTTTCTTCCACACCAAATCTAGATTTGGATGATGTGACTTTGTAGGGTTTTGGACCTTTATAATTTGAGATTTAGGAGTTCATCCCATGATTATACGATTATCCAAAATATGCCCTACAAGAAAGGAACCCATGTCAAAACCCATAAGCATGGATAAAACATGCATTACCCCCACTTGTTTGCAAACCTTAATCTCCATGCCAATACACAATCTAAATCTTACAATTGGGATGTGCTTTGTTAACAATCAATTTAATAAACAAATAATCATATGAAATTAAAAAGAATTATTTTTTAAAAATAATTTTATGAGGAGATAATTTTAGAAAAAAATGAAACCTCATGCAATTAAAACCTTTATTGATGCAACATTAAATTTGTTACTATTACCTTTTTAATTGAAAATTGTTTTCATTGTTTTTCAACTTGGATACAATTCTCAATGTGGTGTTTTGATTTACAAGAACACCACCCCACCTTTCTTAATGAGGCTCAATCATTATGTCATTAGTATAAAATCCATTTTATTTGCATAAATCTTCAAGCTTGATCATGTTTAAACATGCATTACCCTCACCTATCTAAAACCCTAATCTTCCATACCAATACAAAAACTAAACCCTTCAAGTTATATGTGCATTGGTGGTAATTACTTTAATAAAAAAAACCATATATATATGTGATTAAAATAAAAAGTTCTTAATGAAACATATAGTAGGAGTTACTCTTATCTTTTATATTCAAGGTTGTTTTTTCTTTCTTTCTAGAAAGATCCAACTTTCAATTTGCCTCTTCAAAATCTACTAACATAATATGGTCCCACATTTCCTATCAAGGTGAAATAATTACAAACTAGAAAACCCAAGTTATTTTTTTGTGAAAATGAAAACATAATTAAACATGTATTACCTTCACATGTCTATAAACCCTAATCTAACAAAACATTAAACTAATCAAACCCTAGAAATGGTAAATGTATTGATTGCAATTATTTTAATAAATGAAAAAATATAAATATGTTAGAATTATTAATTTTATGAAGTATTAATCATAATCTTTTTAAAAAATTATTGGAATAATAAACCCTGTAGGAGGCAAAAGAAGTAATGCTCTCACCTTTCATAGTGAAATTTGTTTCAATTTCCTTTCAAAATAGAAGAAATGATTTGAGTTTGTTCCATATATATTTAATTGAACACAACTCCTAATCCTACTTAAATATTTTATGATTAAGTTTTATTTAGTATTTAGAAAGTGGGTTGCAAGAAACATTTAATGTCATAAATGTACAACACATTTTCCTTGCCTTCCAAAAATCCCTATATTCATTTTCGCCCAAGAAATTAAATATCCCTAATTATACATCATTCATTAAATGGGCCAAAGTTGAATTGGAGTTATTGAAAATATTGAGCCCAAGTGCAATACCCACATTTGGGTATTAGCATATATTTTCATCAAGCCCTTGCATAAATTGATTATGAAACGTGCCATGCAACACCGACATTTGGTTATTTGTATATTGTTTGATGATTATTGGTTTCAAGTGGAAAATGAATAGGTAAGTGGGGAGTGGACCAAAGTGGTTTGATAATGTTTTCACATATGCTTAAAAATTATTGAATAACAATTTGAATTGTTTGAATATTCAACATATCAAACATTGAATAATATTTTGTAAAACTCATTGTTATGTATATTGATAATCGAATTATGAATGTAAGTATTCATCAATTATTGAAAAACGAATATTCTATAATATGTTTGAGATTTCTTCATTTAATAAGTAATATCAATCACTCTAATAATATTGAATAATTAAAAGACTATTGAAACATTTATTAATACAATATTTATTATCACATTGCATGGATAGTGGAGCAAGATAAAATGGCTTAGGTTTATTGCATGGTCCATGTGTATGTTTACATTTATTATTCATTGAAAACACATATATTATAGTATAAAGGTAGCTTTAACAATAATTAATTAATTACTTGAGGAGGCAATATTTTCTTCCTATTGTCAAGTTTTGTTAATTTCCTTCAAAAATTAAAAATTTGAAGAAAAATATACTTTGAAAATTTGGGACATTTAAGAAAATACAATTAATGTCAAAACTATTAAGGTATTAAACCATATCACAATCAAGATAAAGGTTTGTGTTATAATAATATGATGTTTATTTTTTTAACGCATAAGTTACATTCAAAAAATTTCAATTTATTGTAATTATAGTGTATTCAAATAAATAATAAAAATTCATTGTGAAGGGAAATTTTAATAATGCTTTCATAATTGTAATAAAATGACATAACACTCAGTTTTTTCCAATATTTAATTAGCTAATATTATAAAAATGTTGTCTTGTTCACACCAACTATCTTTACACACCAATTGAAAATGTAGGCATTACATAAAGCAATGAGATTTGTGGATGTAGTATCTACATTAGGGGTACATCCCAAAATGAATAGCCATTGTGTTGGAAGATTTAACCAAACATACATAACAAAATGAAATACCTTAATTTTGATGTAGATTTAATTGTAGCCAATGAATATGGAAAAGACATTAAAATACCCCCATTTACATTACAACTTTTTATTTATAATGTTAGAAACTCTAAATTAATCCAATACTTGAATTTAAAAAAAGTCTAGCTCATTACAAATTTGACCCATTGGCAATACCAACCTTAGGTTGGTAAAGGTTTTGCCAAAAGGTATATTTCTAACCATGAAATTATTATTTTTAGCTTATACGTAAATATTTAATATAAAAGATATAAAGGTTTTGTTGATAAGTAAAGATTTAGCCAATTATCAAAGATGTTTTACTAATAAATAGAGGTTTAGCTAGGAGCAAATAAAGGTTTTGCCAAAAAAATAGGTTTAATCAAGAAAATATAAAGGTTTTGGTAATAGGTAGAGATGAAGGTTTTGGTAAAAGATCAAAATTCATTAAAAATGATATAAAGGTTTTACCAAAAAATATGAAATTTTTTTATTGAGAGGTAAAAGTTTACCCAAGAATAAATGGAAGTTTTGTTGAAAGGTAGATGTTTAACTATATATATATATAAGTTTTACCTTGACGTAAAGGTTTAACCAAGAAGAGATAACGGTTTTGGCAGAAGGTAGAGGTTTAGTCAAGAATATATAAAGGTTTTGCTAAGAGGTAATGATTTAACTAAGAGGAGATAGATGTTTTGACAAAAAGGTAGAAGTTTAGTCAAGAAGATATAAAAGTTTTGCCAAAGGTAAAGGTTTAGCCAAGAAGAGATGGAGGTTTTGGTAAAACGTAAAGTTTTAGTCAAGAAAATATGAAGGTTTTGCCAAAAGGTAGATATTTAGCCAATGGAGATAAAAATTTTGGCAAAAAGTTTTTAATTAGGAAAATATAATTTTTTTACGATGAGGCAGACATTTAACTAAGAAGAAATAAAGGTTTTGCCAAAATATAGAAGTTTAGTTAATAACATATAATGATTTTCTCAATAAGAGATAAACGTTTTACCAATAAGTAAAAGTTTACGCAATTTTATTTTATTTTGTCAAGAGATAAAAGTTTAGTTTTAAATCTATAAACGTTTTGTTAAAAGACAGATTTAGCCAAGGAAAATTAAAAGGTAGCTAGGTAAGGTGGGTAAATAAAGGGTTTGAAAACTAATTTATAAATAAGGCCAAAATGTAGGTTAACAAAGTAGTTATGTGAAAAGGGTAGATAGGTGGGAAGGTAATATAGAGGTTAGGGTTGGGGGAAAAAATGGCCCCAAAAAAATGACCGTGAAAAAATAAAAATAAAATGTCAGCAGCCAAAAAAAGATGATTGTGGTGCAATGTGGGTTAATGCAAGGTCAGGAATTGGATGAGAAAATGTAGCCCATCCCATGGACAAAATGGCCAACTCGTGCATTTGTGGGTGCTAGTTCATTTTGGCCATAAATTTGGGTCCATATTTGAGGCAAATTTCCCTTCTAGTAACACTTCAAGGTGGCATGTGAACTTTTATTGCCTCAATTCACACGCATCTTCCTCCATTTGAACAATTCATCGAACAACAAATGGTTTGATTTCAAGATTCCATTTTGGAACATTTGCACCATCACACCTTTTCCAACATTCTTTCTAATGGGATATTTGAAGCCCATTTGCTTGAATTTTATCATGTTCTAGCCTAGGGATGGGTGTTTGGTTTACAATTTGATTAATCTTCCCAACCTTTTGATGATCTTCCCCAAATTTTGATTACAACATTTAAAGTGCAATTTGGATTACCCCATCCCTTAAGTGCAAGTATCCCTTGATGTGTGTGCACACATCCCATCGACCTTATGGGTCCACTTCTTACGTTGTGTTCGTGGCAATGAAAGCATGAGAACCCATGATGTAATTCATGACACCTTTGTTGCCATTGTGCGAGATGTTCGCTTCCACATTGGACGAGAACAACTACAAGCACTTCCTTCAACCATGTTCAACTCCTTTTGTCGACAATTTGACATTATGTTCACC
>Ga0209208_10010545_pt1 | contig 11974 bp, 6 predicted proteins | sample S1TSphfallax_3_FD_187694 | JGI IMG/M metagenome (GOLD analysis project Ga0209208, IMG submission 187694) | Host-associated microbial communities from peat moss isolated from Minnesota, USA - S1T2_Fd - Sphagnum fallax MG (SPAdes) (version 2) | ecosystem: Host-associated > Plants > Peat moss >...
ATTAGTCTTAAAAATAAAAATAAAAGTCTTAAATCATTTCAAAACAATAGTATAATTTTCAATTAGCCCTTAACAATTATTATTGTATGTTGGAAGTAGTAGTGGTGCCATAGCCCATTCATGCAAAGCTCAAGTTTAAATTCAAATTGAGAAAATCCTATTGGTCCCCCCTCCCTCCCTCCCCCGCCCCCTCTTTCTTTTTTTATTAACCTAGATTGAAAGAGAATGCTAAAAATAAATTTTAAATAAAATTTCATTTATGTACCTGCCTAAGAGACCAAGTATGTACCTAGTGGGTGGGGGGCCATTGTACCTACCTACCAGAAATTCGGCGTTGGGCTTTCTTCCCTCCCTCCTTTGCACCACCCCGTCGTGCTTGTTATTTTAATTTTGTTGTTTCTTTCTATTTTTGAAGAGGAGAGAAAGCGGGAGGAGGAGGAGGAGGAGGAGAAGGAGGAGCAGTAGCAGCGCAGCAGCGAAAATGTCTTCTCTTCTTCTTCTCTCTTCTCTCATCTGACTAAGTCATGTGTATCGTGTTGAATGTTTCCGTTGCACCGCACTTCTCTCTTTTCTTCTTCTTTTCTATATTCGGTCGTCTTCCTTCCTTCTTTTTTTTTCTTTCATGTGATTCCGTGCCGCCCCCTCCTTCCGCACGCACGCACCCCTCTTTCTTCTTCTTCTTCTTCTGATGATCATGATGATGATGTTGATCTCGAAGCATGTGCCTGCCACCACCACGATAGACGCCCGCCGCCGCCCATTTGTGATTCTGCCGTTTTGCTGTTTGGGCGATTGTTTCGTTTTCTTACATATCTTTCTTTGCTGGATCAGTTGTTGTTCGTTGCCTTATTTTGTTCCCGTGCTTTCTTTTTTTCTTTCATTCTTCAGTTCAGACGTGTTGTTTTTGTGGGCTTTTAATTCTCTCACTGGGTCTTCTTCTTCTTCTTCGTAATATTCGATGTTTCTCTTCTTTCTCGTAGATCTGGAAGTACATTCACTGTGTCTTAGTTTGTTTTTTTTTTTGGGAGTGGGTGTTCTTTAGAACACAGAATTTGTCGCTGGGGACATTTTCATTTTTTTTTGGGTTGCGAGGATTTGGGTGTCTTTGTTTTTTTGTTGCGGGAGGTTTCTCATTCTTTCTTTCCGATTTGCGTTGGCAAGCATCCTCCCTTGAGAAGGTATGTTGTATTATTATTCTGATTGCAGTCATTGTAACAAGAATTCTGCTGAATTTCTTTTATAAGTATGTTGGGACTGCGTTATTTTTTCAGTGTGTTGTGTGTGTGTGCTTGCATTGTGCCTCTATTTGCGACACAATGCAGCCTGCAAATCCCAAACCACTAAACAAAGTCTTTGGATGTTTGGGGGGTGGGGGTCTGAACTGTGGGGTCTGTTTAGGTGAAAGCCTGAATGTTCTCGAAGGGTTTGCAACAAGGCGACTGGTAGGTAGTTACGACAAACGAAGTCTTGCTTTGGCTCCTCGGTAGGTTGGACGTTGTTGTTGTGGGATCGTCCACCCTTTGCATCCCACAGACAGACATTCTGTGGCAAGGGAGGGAGGAGAACCCAATTCTGAAATGCGAGTGGTTGTCTTCACAGGTTCCCAAATGATTGACAGATGAGGGCTTACAGCCCCTTGAAGGATTTGATGTAGTGTAAACTGCATACCGGAAAGGATGATAATGGCTAAACGTAATGGTGACACAGCTTTATCAGAGGTACAAGAAATGATCTTGCAGCCTTTGGATGTGAATAATGGAGATGTGGATGGGGAAAGTGCATTGACGACGAGGGAGGAGTTCTTGGTGCAACAGAGCACTGAAATAGTAGATGAGGAGCCATGTTTGTCACAACGAGTTCAGCAGGTGGAAGCAATTTCTGAAAGAAGACAGGGCGATATCATCTCAGAGTTTGTTGGGGAAGTTGGAAAACCTAAAGCACAAACAGCAGAAGCAGCAGGTGGAAGAAAGATGGAAGAAGGAGAGAAGTTGCATTGTGTTACAGTCAATCAGATTGTTGCATTGGAAAGTGAAAATCTGCATCTTACAAATGAACTCAATGCTTTTCATCTTCAGCTTGAAACAGCTGCCCAAGAGAGGATAGAATTCTTCACTGAGATTGAGAACCTAAAAGCACAGACTAGAATGATTGGTGATGAGCGGGAACATCTGCTATCTGCTGTCGAAGCCTCTGAAAGCAGGGCAGATCAACTTGCCACTGAGATAGTGAGGTGCAAAAAGCAGGTACTTCAAACCAAGCTGCTTGCAAATTAGAATCTTTGTCTCATGTTGCATTTCTTATCTTGTGGAATCTGCTAGAGGCCTGTTCTGCTGCCATCTTACAAGTCTTAAAACAGCATGGAGTTTTGCTCATCACTATGGAAGGTTGTAAATACTGAGATCTAGGCAATGTATTTGGTCTTGTTGCCTGATTCATCTGGTCTGGACACTTGGGGGTTTTGGCTACATTTGCAGTTTGAAGTTGATAGGAATGAGGAGAGGTCGAGATTGGCAAAGCAGTTGAAGATTCATGTTCAGAGCTTGGCACTTGAGAAGCATGCATCTATTTACACGATGGAGGATATGCTGCACAAGCAAGATTCACAAAGGCTTGAGAAGGAGGAGGAAGACGACAACAAGGAGTATGTTTTGAACTCTGATGAATCAAGACCATCCATGGTGGACCTATTGTGGAATGCTCAGCTTATTGCTGCTGAAGAAGCTGAAGACAGACATGAGACTGAGTGTTTGGAACAGACATCAGAGCTGCAAGCACTGCAGGGGCAATTGCAAGTTGCTAGTAGTGGTGATGACACTTTTCTGGCATATGAGTGTAGAAATCTTCAAGAGAAGGGTGCTGGAGAAATTACAAGTTCTCTACCCCTTATGGAGGATTCAGATGAATGTCTTCAGCAGCTGAACAGTGAGAAGAAGCTGTTGGTGACCCAGCTAGATGATTCTTATCAATCACAGCAGGAGGTTCTGAGTGAGAACAGACAGTTGGCTATAGAGATCAACAAACAACAGGAAGAGAGGGAAAGACAGGAGGAAAGGATATTGCAGCATGAGAAAGAGGTTGTGACCTTGCATGTACAAATACAAACTTCTGCAGAAAAGGAAATCCATCTTGTGTCCAAACTTGCAGAGTGCACAAAGGAGAGGGCTGATGAAAAACTTGTGTCAGTTTCAAAGGGGAAGGAGCTTCAGCTTCAGGTACAAAGACTCAGAGAAGAGAATGCTGAGCTTGTTGTCAAGGCCAGCCAACTAAATCAAATGCTGGAGGAGGCCAACAGTGAGAAGATAGGTTTTGTTCGTGGCCTGGAGGAGATGGTGCAAAATAGACAGTTGAGGGAAAATGAGGTTGCAGAAGAGTTTGAAACATGGAGGGAGCACATTCAAAGCCTGGAGACTGAGAAGATGAAAGGCTTGTCTCTGATTGAGGACTTGAACTCCCAGCTACAGAGTCTAGGTAAGGAGAATGCAGAGCTTGCAACCTTGTCTTCTGAATCTCAGCAGGCTTTGAAGGAACTTTGGGAGGAAAATGCACGCCTGGTTGCTGAGGTCAGCAATCTTGCTTGGGAGAAACAGAGACAGGAAGGTGAGAAGTTGGATCTGATGGCAGGGATTCAAACAGTCTGGGAGCAACTGAAAGCAGCTCATGAACGTGAAGCTTTCTTGTCGTCCGAGCTCTCAGAACACTTAAAAAACCAAGTTAAGGAGAAGGCTATGTTTGCCACTGAGGTGCAAGAGCTGCAACAGCAGCTGAAGAAAGTGAGTGATGAGAATGCCCTTTCTGTTAGCCAGTCTCATGAAACTTCTCAAGCACTGCAGGATTTGCACTTGGAAAAGGAACATTTGGTTACTGAAATTGCGAGTCTTGTGCAAGAAAAACACAGGAGGGAGGAGGCAATTGCTGAGGAGCTTATAACTTGGAAGGAACAAGTTCAAGGCCTGACAGCTGAGAATTTGAAGTCTACATCTGTGATTGAAGATCTGAACCAACAACTTGAGAAGTCAGGTGCTGAGATCAAACAGCTCACAATCAGGGTTCTTGAATTCAGTGGTTCAGTGAATGAGCTGCACACAGAGAATGGCCGGTTAGCAAGTGAGGTTGACAAGCTAGAGGAGATAAAAGAACGGCAGGAAGGTGAGAGACTGGAACTTGCAGCAAAGCTCCAGGCTGCATGGGTCGAAATACAGGCACTGGGTGAACATAACTCTCTTCTCACATCAGATCTTAAGGCACTCAGTGAGGAGAGAGACAAGGAAAAGCTCAAAGCTTCTGCTGAAGTGCAAGAGCTTGGGCAGCAGATTCAGGGACTCACTGAACAAAATGAACTTTTGCATTCCACAGTTAAGGACTTGACACAAAGGCTGGAGGAATTGTGCAGGGAAAAGGTATGTAGGATTGCAGTCCTCCAAAAAATGGGAGAATCTTGCTACAGTGTTCCAGCTAGAGTTGCAGTGTTTGGGTTTTTTTTCTTTCACTGCTGAGGGGATTGCTGAATTCAGTCCATGTTCAAGGGTCCGATGAAACTCTGTTGATGCTTTCAGGAACTCCAGGAAGAGAACATGGCATTGACAGTCAAAATTGCAGAGTTGGAGCAAGACAGAGCAAGGGCCAATGCAGAAGGTGTTGAGCTTCATGCAGTGTCGAGCAAATTGAAGCTTCGGGTTCAAAGCCTGGAGCATGACAAGGCGAAATTACTCTCTGAGATTGAAGAACTAAACCGATGGTTGCAGAGGCCTGCAGCTGAGAAGAAACATCTTGCAAACAAGCTTGATGAAGTTTCTTGTGCAATGCAGGGGTTGCAATTGGAGAACTCACAGTTGATCAGTCAAATCAGCAAATTGGAGAAAGAGGTACACCAGCGGCAGGAAGAGAATCAGATTTTGAGTTATCGAGTCCTTAGCCTTGAGGAGGAGATAAATCATGTCATTTCTGAGCTCACAGCAACAAATCTTGAGCAGAAGCAAATGAAAGAGGGCAAACAGCTTGTTGACACACTGCTCGAAGATTCAAGGCTTTTGGTGCAGGAGCTTCGGCAGCAAAATGACTCTTTAAATTCTGACATTCTGATGCTCATGGAAGAGAAGGGGAACATGATGTCAGATTTGAGAGTTTTACAGCAACAGATGCAGGAAGTGAGTTATCCCTTTTTTGTTATTACTAACTTTAGTAATTCAAAGTTGTTGGGATTTCACACGGGAAAGGAAACAAGGTTTTCAAGTTGGCTGATGAAGGTTCTATGGTACAGTCAGGTAAGGAGAAAATTGAAATCACCAAAGTTCTAGTTTTGGGTCTTTTGTTTTACATTTTTCGAACCCTTGGAAAATCTCACCCTTCCAGCATTCTGGGATTCTTTTCAAGGTAAGGAGAAGATGAAACTTATTTGCTATCTGTATTATGCAATCCTAGCATCAACATAAGTCACCTATATGATGGGAGTTGCTGGAGTATTAGGTGCAAACTGGGTGGTTTAGTGACAAACATAAAAAGTTTTGGGTTTAAACTTTCAAGCTCTTATGTTTGGGAAACCTCACCCTTTGCAGGTGACAAGAAACTCAGAGGAAAAATCAAAAGTGTTTACAGAAATTGGATTTGAACGTGATCAATATAGAGATTTGGTGAGGATGGTGGAGCTGCAGAAATTATGGTTGGGTATGGAGATTGAGGAGCTTAAAGAGGCACTTCATCAAGTTAACCAGGAGAAAAGAGAGTTGGTCATGGATCTCTGTCAAGAACTTAGCAAATTGTTGAGGACTGTGGCTGAGGAGAAGGACAAAGTTGCAAGAGAGCAATGCCTAAGTCATGAAAAAACTGAGATGGTGACAGTCCTTTGTCAAGAACTAGATGGGTTGCTCTGGAGATTAGGGGAACAGAAACATAGAGTGGTGGATCAGCTGAGTAATTTGCAACAGCAGACGCTTCACTCAAGTAATGGAAAGACTGTCCATGCAAACAAGCTGGAATTTGAGCCTGAGGTTTTCAGGCAGCAGAATTTCCTGTTGGAATTCCAAAGGGAAAACTCTGAAAGAGAAGTAGAAGCCTCAAAGCCCAAGGTTCAAGCAGTTGTTGAAGAGAGGCTGGCACGAGATGATGAGGTAGGAAGATTAACCGATACACTACAAGACAGCTATAATATGCTGAAGCTTTCCATCAATGAGAGACCTGTTGAAAGCATGGAAGAACGAGCAGAGTTAGGGGCAGGGGAAGATTCACAAATTGCAGAGCAGCTATTTTCCCATGAAGGCCAGTCACAGAAAGTAGATGCAGAATCACAAGTTGTAGGTGGAGAAGTTTGGGATGGTCACTCCATTGACGACAAACCTTTGATGAATTCTGTTAGAGATACTGAATCCAGGGGTTATGTTGAGTTTATGTTGTGGCCCAATAAAGAACAGCGCATGGTGACATCTATGGAGCTTGTCTCGCAGGTGCAGGATATGGAAGAGTCCGTTGGTGTATTGAAGCAAAACAGAGACACAGCAACATGCGTGGAGGAAAGCTCAACTCTTGAGCTGGATGCACTGTCAATGCATCTGACTGATGCAGACAATAAGATGGCAATGTTAGGACCATTGGTGAAGCAGCTATGGGCTGATTACATGACTCTGAAACAACAGAACTGGAAGCTCACCCAGAAACTTGTGAGGGTCGCAAAGAATCTGGAGGCAGCAGATGTTAAGGCAGCTCAAAACTCCTCATTGGCAATTGAGCTTAATGATATTCCAGACAGGTTTATAGAAGGATTGTTACAGGGGGAGAGTGATGAAGCTTCAACTGTGTTTGCCAAGACAGACTTATTGGGAGAGTCTTTACAGAAGAGCATCCATACCACATTTCCAGATCTCCAATTTAAGTGGGATTTAAGCACTGATTTTCTGTCTCAGTTGGGACATGCTTCAAATGCGAAAGAGAGACTTTCAGTCACTTTCAGCAGAGGCCAATCCTATGGTCAGCAACAAGATGGTCTGGACCAATTGTTGTCAGGAAAGACCAAGGAGCTTGAACATGTGATTTCAACACACTCAGAAGTATGTCACTCATCCCCCATCAAGTGGCTTATTCCAAAGTTCTTCAGGCAACATGCTTTTTTGCTGTTCAAAAATGGCACCATCACCAATCATGTTTGCGTGTTTTTGCAGGCATTGAAAACCAAGGACTTGACCCTGAATGAAGCCGAGTTAAAGATCTCCTCATTGGGTGCACCCATAGCTGGACCTGTGAGCTCTCTGGAGCTTGAGCTTACAACAATTCAAAGCTCATCTGCAAGTGTGGAGCAAGCATTGCATGACAATGAAGCTGCCATTAAGGAACTCAGAGCAAGTAAAAGACAGTTAGAGCAAGACAGAGACAATTTTGCATTTCAATTGGAAACTTTGAGTGGAAAGTATCTCATTGTAGAGGAATTCGCAGCTCAAGAAGGTCTGGAAAATGCAAAGTTGCAGTCTGAGATTTCCAAGTTGCAAGAGACTGCCTTGGAACAACTTGGAGCTCTGCAAGCTGCTGATGCGATGCACTGCAAGCTGCAGTCTTATATTGACTGTATGGTGGTGAGGGTGGTGAACACTGTGCTTGAGGTATTTTCCAATCTCTTACATGACCTGAGGTATATATTATATGAGCCACTTGGCATGACCCAACACTATCCTGTTCAGAAGAGATTTTATCATGACATGCATTTTTTTTTCAGGTGCTTCAGGGTCAGGGGATTGCAATGGAACCAACCAACATCACTGATGTTGAAGCTGCTGTTACCATGCTGGTGGAGAAGCACAAAACCTCTATTCTTGAAGTCCAAAAGCTTGCACAGCAAGTGGAAACCATGGAAGAGATGCTAGCTTCAAGGGATCTGGAAATCAGTGGGTTGAGCAAGACTCTGGAAGAAGCAGTTTTGACAATGACACAACAAGATGATGAGATTGAAGGCCTGGTGCAGCAATCACATAGATTGAAGACTGAACTTGCAGGAACAGTGAAGATGTTGCAAGAGGCACATGAAAGGATTCTAGCCATGGAAAATAGGACAGCTTCCTCAGAGCTTGAGCTAGAAGATATGAAATGTGATGTGCATTTGGTTCCCAATGAACTGGTGGTTCTTCGCCAAGGATCAGAATCCCTAAATCTTGAGCTGTCAAAGGAAAAGGCAGAGAATGTCCTTGTTGTGGAATATTCACAAAGTACCTCTGAGGGAGACCGCTTGAGAGGCGAGTGTCTGAAGCTGTCTACTGATCTTGCAGAATCAAGGAGAGACAAGGAGGCTCTAGAGACCAAGCTCCATCAAGTTGAACACAAACTTTTGAGTGTACGAGACAAGCTGGGTCTTGCGGTGAAGAAGGGGAAAGGGCTTGAAAAACAGCGAGATGTTTTGAGGCAATCCCTTGAGGAGAAGGCAATAGTAATGGACTTAAAAGTGGCAAAGTACAAGCAAGCTTTTGAGTCAATGGATGCAGAGGTCTGCAACATGAGGCGTAGAGAGGAGCAACTGCTGGAAGAACGCCATCTTTTTATACGTACGCTGGAAGGTGCACTAGCCCAAAGCTCATGGCCTGATAATGTCAAGGCCATGGAACCAACAGACATAATTGATTGGCTGGCTATGGAGTATGCACATGCAAAAGAGACAATCTCTACTTGGATGAGAAGGTGCAAAGAAGTTGAAAATCAAGCTACTTTGGACCATATGCGCTATGAAAAGGAACTGGGTCTCCACTTGCAAGTTATCAGGGAAGCAGAAGTTCAGACAAATGTTCTATCAGAGAAAGTTGAAGAGATGGAGCAGGTGCTACAAAAACTGCAGGTCTCGACAAATAGTATGGATTCTTCAAGGACAAAGCAGTTTTCCAAGTTCACATCAACTGTCAAAAGGCTCAGTGAACTGCAGCAGCAAACTGAAGTTCAGCCACCAGAGGTCAAAGGCCATCACTGTGATATAGAAACTCATGACAACCAGATCCCACGGCCAGCAGAAATCTTGATGGCAGACGGGCAGAGAGAGGATTATTCCTGGGCTATCATGAATGCTAACACTGAAATTGTCCAATTGACTGAGGAACTTGATACCATGAGCCCCAAGGTGAATACAGAAATCACAGGGTTGAGAGAAGACATGTTAGCTGTGCAGAAATCTCCAGATATAAAGAATTCTGAGCTCAATGGGATCCAAAGCAAGTTAGCAGCAATGGTGTGCAACCAAGACATTTCAAAAGGGACCTTTGCAGAAGACAACTTTGATGAGGTACAGTTTAAATCTGAGAATAAGGTGCTTACCACCACAAAAGCCCTGAATCACCAACTAGAAAATCAGCAATGGCAGTCAAATACTGAGAGGAAAGACACTGAGTTGCACATGACTGTAAGGAACATTGAAATGCTCAAAAGAAAGTTTTGTTGTTGCAGGTGGAGCTGCAAACTGCAGAACTGCACACTGAGAAACTGCAAGCAGAGGTCAGGTCTCTAGTGCACCCATCTGGAGCTGACACTTTTTGTATTGAGGCATCTGATATTGAGGTGAGTAGTATTCCAGGATTTTTTTCCCCTGCATCTACTTGACAGAGTCCTCTTTGTGAACCCTACAACTCTTGAAAGTTTTTCTGCTAAACTATTAAAAGAATCCCAAAGCTGAAGTCATCATGTTGATGGTCCCTGAACAGGTGTGAGACTGGCACTTTTGTTCATACCGGTTTGAGTTTTGAGTTTTTCGTTTTGTTTTTTGTCTCCCCTTGTTTGGTTCTTTCTGTGGCTTCCTGAGGAAGTGTTAGCCTTGCTGTTTTCTTCTTCATTGTGAGAATGGAGATTTCTCTATTCTTATGAAAGACATGTATATAACAGATGCATTCTGACCTAGAGAATCATGTTAAGAATCCAGTCACCCTGATGCCTGTAAATTTCTTGGGCTGATGTGTGCTAATTTCTTGGCTGGTAGGACATACAGCAGTAGCTGCATGCAAACTGATTGTGGATCATCATTGACGATAATACAGTGTACACTGACTAATAGCCAGGTTTTCCTGCAGGAGTCTGAGAAGCCAAGGGGAATGTGGGTTGCCGCAGTGAGCTCTGCAGCTCCACATGTTCGGAGCTCACGTAAGCCACTGTTGGGTGATATAGCTATTGGTGTTTTGAGTGGAGAACCTAGCAATTTAATTCTGGATTTAGATGATAAAGGTAAGTATGAAGTTGCACTAGCTTTATATTCGCATCTTTTTCCTTCTTATGAATTGTGCAGGTTAACACCCTGTGAGTTCTGGACTGGTTTATGAGGTCATGACTCATGACCCTGCATCCTGACCCACATGACTTAGAAAAAGCTAATGTATTTGTTATTTGAGAGGCAATTTTGATAAAGGTTCAAAAACAAAGATGAAACGAAGATGATGCATGTTTAGTTAGCTCCTTGATTTGTTCAATGGACTTCAAGTGGGTGGTCAACTGTTTTTCTCCAGGGCATGGCATTAAAACTTCAGGGAATTCCAGAGTTGTTCCAAATGCAGTACACAGTGTAGTTGACCGACTTGATACATTGTGGTAAGTCAATTGCCTTCAAACCCTGCTGAGTTGATCACCATGTTTGATGAGCTACATATGTTTGAGGATGATTTCTTGATTCCTGTCAATGTTCTGAGTTGTAGTCTTATTTCTATGTGCTGTAAAATGCACAGTGCTGATACAGATCTTAGGTCTCTTCTTAGAGGGCTCTTGTGAAGCCAAAAGGTGCATGGCAGCTCTATATGAAGGTGATTGGTTACAATAGCAATTTAAATGTAGTGTAGCTTGCTTGAAACAAGATGTAAACTAATGTGCTGTGTCTTCATGTAGGGTTGGAGGTGGAAGGATGTTGATGCAACAGCCAATTGTGAGGCTTGGGCTCGGTGTTTACTGTATTCTACTTCATCTCTGGATTTTGATGTTGCTCTCAAGGGCCTATTTCTAGCTCCCTTTTAGCAAGCAACTCTCAGTCAGTCCGGTTGAAATGCACCATGGTACCTCAATGTTGCCCAATCAGATTGGAAACCAAAGGGAAACAGGGTGATCCAGGTACTTTTCATTATTATTGCTGCCTTCTTATTTAACATCTCATCTGGTAGTTTGAACCTCATCCTTAAATGTTCCTTCTCTTATACCTGATAGCTGTTGTAACTTGTAACCTGCTGACAGAGTTTTACATGGGGTTCACGAGGGCTGACACTTCCACTGAGACAGAATCTCAGAAGTGTTTGAGAGTGTTCTGAACTATTAGGATAATCATTGATTTTGAAGAATTCATTACTGGAGGAGGGGGTTGAGGGATGATTTCAACTTTGTTGACACTGACCTAGTTGGGCAATGACTGAGGCATCATAGATCTGTTCTACATTTCAGTTTTAAAGACGTTGCTTTGTTTGAACTGTGCAGGAGATGGCCTCAAGGTGTCTTGGTACTACTACGTTATGGTAACACCATATGGTACAGCTGAATGCTAATAGGGTGTGCATGACAGCCCTATTTTTGGTATTGACAAATTTGAGTAATCCAGTAATAGTGCTGCTGACTATTGTTGCAATGTGCTTTGAATACACTTACAGGAGTTTGGTAACCAGGTTGCCAGCTTAAATTATCTAGATTTTGTAAGTTTAGATTTGTAAGACAGTCCAAATAAACTAGGATTCTCAGCCCAAGGAGCCACATTGGCCCGATGCACAAAGATAGGCATCAGTAGTAACTGCTGAGACGAATAGCATAGTAGACAACTAGAGTTGAGTTTTGACAAGAGGTGATTGCGACATTTGATTGGGGCAGTCAGAGGCAATTCTATTTAGCACTCAACTCGTGCTTCAGAGATGTTCAAATATTGACTAAAGGTCAAAATCTGTCAACATTGCTGCCACCCAAGTTAAGGCAACAATGTTTTTGTAACTGAAATCAAATGTGTTTCTATTTAATGATTTATGTGATGAGGGAGATTTGAATTTTGAACTAGTGTTGGGCAAGC
>Ga0209208_10010546_pt1 | contig 11974 bp, 10 predicted proteins | sample S1TSphfallax_3_FD_187694 | JGI IMG/M metagenome (GOLD analysis project Ga0209208, IMG submission 187694) | Host-associated microbial communities from peat moss isolated from Minnesota, USA - S1T2_Fd - Sphagnum fallax MG (SPAdes) (version 2) | ecosystem: Host-associated > Plants > Peat moss >...
AAGTTGTTCTCCGATTGGGCCAAAGCCCAGTTTAATCTAGAATTTACCTAGTCCAATTATGCAATATAAGAACAACCTAAATTTGGGAGCAAACCTAGTCCAATCATGTCATAGAAAACAACTTGAATTTGGAGGTTCCCCATGCAAATGCAAGAATTGACCCTGTCCAATTCCATCAAATAAAACAACCAAAATTTGAAGCAAATCCAATGTAGAATCGACCTAGTCCAATTCTGTAGTGTAAGTCAATGTGAAATTCATAGCAAAGAATTGGCTAACCCAGGATTGATCTACTAGTCCCCAAGCCCCCAAGCCACGAATCCAATTATGCAATAGAAAACAACTTGAATTTCATAATAATAGGTGCCTCCATTTTGCACTATTGGGCCCTTGTGCCATTGGCTCAAGTATATTAAACCTCCCATAAGGTCATTCGTCCCAATAGTATTCCAATCAATATGGGCTTAACTTTAAACTTCTTTGTCAAAATTCATTTAAATTTTCAAATAATAATTTCCAAAGACAAAATTCACTCTAAATTTAATAACTTTTGCTCTATTAGTCTGAAAGTTGCAAAACAACTAATGTGCACATTGCCTCATTTGATGGCTTTCTCAAAATATGAAAAATAGTTTGAGAAAGTTAGGGCACAATCACATCTAAAGAAACACCTATCTTAAGACCATTATACCTTTTCAAGTTCAGTAAAAGATATATTATTTTTTAAATGCCAAAATTTTAGAAAATTAAGGTCCCTTCTTGCTGAATTTTTCAAAAATTATTGCTTATTGAAGTCAAAATTTCATAGGATTTCTAAACTATTTAAAAAAAATTCTCCTTTGCTGCTAAACACCCCTTAACGAGCTCTGTCTGGCACCTTTTATGGGTTTGACAATGCAACCTTGTGGAAAACAATGATATTTTGCCATTGGGTTTATTTTTTAATTACTTTTTTGAAAATGTGTATACATTACATGTAAAAAATAAACCCTAGTTTTCAATGTTTGATGGTATGCTAATGGTTAGTGTCATATTTCCCGCAAAGGAGGATTTAGGATCAAAACATGTGTTGTGAAGCAAAATGCTTGCGCATAACATTGGTGATGAATAATAACATGCAAATATTTAATTTAAATGAAGTTTTGTTGAGAATTCAAAAATAAAATAAAAATTGCACCAAATTCAAAATTTCAAAATAAAATAATTATTTAGCAACAAGATGCCAAGCTTGAAAAGGTACTACGATATATAGACTACATATTAGAGATATATGGAAAGTCTCATGGAGTTGACCCCCCTTTAGATTGCCATTTGTCAATCCATCCCTAGTTTCTTGTTGTCCACAAAGTTTGTTGAACTAAGGACAAAATGCAAAAATTAGGGACCAAATTCATAACTAGGGATGACGAAAAATGTTCAAGCTACCCCAATTTTATTTTTTCTTTGGTGGTTTTTGATGGTTTGGGTTTGGTGTGTGTGTGTTTTAACATTGGTAGGGGGGTTCATGGTTTTTTAAGTTTTGGGGTTTGGTATGTCACCAATCTATGAGGGAAAAAAATATTAAGTTTAGGGTTAAGGTTTCATAGCTGAATTTAGGGTTTAAGCATGACATGGTTTTCTCTTTTGGATTTGTATTAATCAAGTTTTCACTTATTCTTTCTCTTGTTTTTATATTTAAGGTTTGGTGTTTTCAAGTTATTTATTATTTATTTATTTATTTTTCTTGCATTTTTCATTAAGGTTTAGTTTGTGCCAAGGTCTTCTTTTTCACATTTTTTTTCTTGTTGTTCTTCTCATTAAGGTTTGCTTATTTTTCAAGTTTTTTTGTTCTTTTTTTGAACAAATGGATTTTTTTTCAAGTTCAAGCTCCTCTTCACACTATAGTTCTTCTTTGAATGATGATATCTTGTATGACATGAACAAAGAGGTTAAAATGTTCTTTCAGTGTGGCTTGGTGGCATGCAATGTTCAAGATTTTTTCAATTCACATGAAATGAAAGAAGGTAGTGGGAAATCAGCATGCCTCCTTAGATTCGTGCACGGGCCTCTTTTTGCGTGCATTGCATGCATTTAGGAAATCTGCGATTCACCTATTTTTGTACACATAGATTTATGTAACAAACTGTAGGATTCGAAATGTCTTGGCAGCCAATTTAATGATTCATTATACTTGCATACTCTGTAACTTCGTAAATTCGATACTTGCATCGTCATTCAGCCTCGATCCTGGAGTGATCCACCGCTCATTCGTATGTTGTCTCCTTTCGTCGTCGTTCTTCTTGACTAGAATAGTATCTAGTATCTCGATGTTGCTATTGTAGTAAGTAGTAGTAGTCATCAACTCATCAGCAACAAGTTTGAGCAGCTTGTGCGATTGATATCCCGAGACTCAAACCTTAAGGCAGCCCTGACGAAAGGAAGCGAAGACTCTGATTTTGGGAAAGCATGGCGGCCACTCGGTAATCGTTTCCCCTACATGCTTCGCTTTACAGTTGGTTTGGCCAGCGTTATGCCTGGAACAGCGATTGTGGAGGTTGATTTCTCGACCATCAACTACGAGAAGGATGATCATCGTTTTACACTCACAAGCTTCTCTCTGGAAGGCATATTGCACTCGAGGCAGCTTGAGAAGTTGCGACAAACCTTCAACGAGATGGCACTCCAAGAAGGGAATTAACACCTTGTTGTCTTGTCTTCTTCCTCTTCCGCTGCTGGTTATTAGTTGTAGAAGAAGACTGACTGCCTTTTATTATCTCCAGTAGCAGTGGTTAATAATAAGATTGGGGAGAACCTTAACCCATAGTTAATATACTAGTGCACGAATCGCACGCCTTTAGGGGCAGCAGGTGCCCAAAAAAACATCGGAATCGTACATTCGTGCGATTTCCGAACTTAAGGAGGCCTGGCAATCAGTGAACTTGACCATTGGTGTTTGGGATGTGTTGGCCACAATTAAGGCCACTCCACATTTGTTCAAAAATTTGACAAATTTTAGTACCATTAAGTTTTAGGAATTTGCATCCCTTATGGTGCTTACCATGATTTCATATGTTAGGTCGACATGTGAAGGTTATTTTGTGACTACAAGACCATCAAAGCTAAACCTTTGACAAAGGTTTCTAAACTTTATTTTGTTCATGAAACATGACTACATCACAAGGTATGATTCTTTTATGTGGAATTGGTCTAAGAGTTCTATGTGTGATGATGTTTTGTTAATTTCATCTTGCATTAATGCTTCCATTGCATACGAGATTTGCTGGCCTACAACCCAAGAGAGAATTACGTCGGGCACCCATTTGCTTGAATTACTGGGATGCCTAAGATTTACTAATGGAAACTTAGTTGAAATCTAAAAGCCTTGGATGGACTAAGGTCATCGATATATATTATGAACAACACCATTATTTTTTACCACACAAGCTTGTTCATCTACATAGATATTAGATACTTTAGTTCTTACCACGATGTCAACATCCTTAAGCACTCCACACTTTACAAGGAGTGGCACCAATATTTTATTCATGAAGAAAATTATTTTGAACTTTTGTTGGGGGATTCCAATTACATGGGAGAAGAAATGTTTATAATGAAAAGGATTGGGAGATGAGAGTTAGCTCCCAATTCAAACCTAGATGCCATACAAGCATATAACAAGATGCATGTTGTATATTGAGTGCAACTAAAGTGGGGTATCAAAGGCTTGAAAAGTAGATTAAGGATATTCATGAAAAGATTTGATAGCACAAACTAAAGTTAGCCACCTCTTCCAGTTTGTTGCCATGTTCATTAGTTTTTTACATAGGAGGAGGGAATTCACATATAAGGTTACTGGTGAACACCTTCCTAATTTAGCAAACCACTGATGGGTTGGAAATTTCTAACTACAAGTCTAAGCAAGCTCTAACTTTTACCTTAAAATTTTCCTTGAAAATTACCCCTAATTCCTAGGTTGCTTTCAAGTTGGAAATTTTCACCTTGTTCTTGTGTTCATGGTTGATATCCATTTTTGTAGCTAGGAGTGCATCTCGGGTTTTAAAGCTCGCCTAGAAACGAAAAGCCATGGTTGCAAGGTTTTTGGCATGGAGCTACAACATTTTTTGCTTGTTAATGGTCTTTCAATGGGACCCAACATGGAAGTTGGTGGAGCAAATGGCCTAATAGTAGGGCCAGGGCATTCTACATATGTGGAGTTAAGAGAACTAGGAGTATTAGGAAATGTTACCCACCTATTCTTTTGTCTCCCATCAATGAAAATTTGCCTCCTTTTTAGCACATTTCTCATAGCATGGTTGTTAGTTGCTTTGAGTCATGCCAAGACTTGGTCTAATTGCAAAATAACTTTACAAGACCCAATCTCATTAAATTTGTCAATTTTCATCTCTTTGAGAACATCATGCAAACGGTCATTTAATGTGTCTTCTATAAGTGGAAAATCAAGGTAAACAACCACAATATAATTGATGTAGATTGATTTCCACACTATTGATGGAATCAACTATGGCAGATTTTTATTGCCACTAGAATATGGGTTTTTCTTTGGGTATCTACAAACAAAAATCCATAATGTCAAATTCAAGGTGTAGTCATTCTTTGAGAGAACACCTTTTAAACTTTAGTTGGATGATTGATTGATGGTAAAAAAGGTTGTCACCTTTGACAATCTCAAGGGCATGCCACTCCACACTATCACTAGCAACCTTATATCAATCTTTGTTGATTCAAGGTAGACAACAAAGCAATGACGAATTCTTGTGGAGTTGTAGGTGTGGTAGAATTTAACCTATCACAATACATCAAGGAGAAATGGAACTATGGTGTGCACAAGGAAAAGCTTAATTTTCTTAGCACTCAAATGGAGGTGAATTTTAAAAGCCATCCAAAAAGTCCATTAGCACTCAAAGGGGGTTGAAATTCATAAAACCATAAAAATAATGCATTACCATTCAAGGGGGGGGGGGTTTAGAAAACCATCAAAATATATATAATAGCACCCAAAGGGAGGTGAAATTCAGAAAACCATAAAAATAAAAAAACATTAACACTCAAGGGGGGATGAATTTTTTTTTTAAATAAAGAAAAGTATAAATTTTGATGGTTTTCTAACTTTCAACCTTTTTTTTTTCCTTGAATGTCTCCATTGTTGTTATGCTATATATATTTTCACTACTCCTATTTATACAACTATTATGATTCCTCTTGAACCTTGTGCATTAAATGTTGAATTTCAACATTTCATATTGAGTTTTAATAAAATTTTCCTCACTTCATAAATACCATTGAAAGAGGGGTTAAGGGGTGAAAGGAGGCCCAAATAGAAGGGGAAGACAAGGTGAATTTGTGGATTTTTCTATTGTTAGATTTTGATTTTCATCCTTTTTGTCAAGATTCCACTCCATTGGCTATTGATTAGACCTTTTCCAGATTTGAGATACCTTAAGGCCACTAGGTCAAGGAGGGGGGGGATCGAAAATATGGGAAGGTCTTAGGGTTTAAATTGTTCCCTTGAGAAAAAACACAACAATCACTTTTTAATTTTCAAAATTAATAGTTTGATGATCAACTTTCAAGTTGTGAAAATTCCCTTAATAGCCCTAAAGGAACTTCCACTTGTTGAAAGTTTCTCCTTCAAGTTGTCCATCAAACAAGTTTTTTTAAGACAATTGAAGGACCCAAAAAACATAAAGAAAAAATAACAATGCAATGCTTTAATATCTTCCTATTGTAGGCCTAATTTAATGACACTGAGGACTAAAAGCTCCAAAGTTACAATTTATTTATTGTAGGCTTCAATCTAATGACACTATGGCCTAAACCTCCAAGAAACTTTATTATTTAGCTTCCAAACTAGGTGGTAAGGAGGACACACTTGAAAGAACACACTTTTGAAAAATGTTAAATTCTTACACTAATCAAAATGCATGCATAATTTGCTTTTGCTTCTAAATTGTTGGTACTTGCATTATTCTACAAAGAAATTATGTTAGATTTGAGGGGAAGTTGTGTTTGATTACATGTTCAATGATGTACTACATCTTTGAGTGATGTGTAGATTGAATTTAGTAGGGAATAATGTTATAGGGTTTAAGTATTATAGTTTTTTGTTTGTTTTATGTAATGCCCAAATGATTCAATTTTTTCTTGGTTAATATGGCCATACAAGTAAAGATCTTGATTAAGTCTTAACATGGGATATTTATAACATTTAAAAGACAATTTAAGGGTCCAAGCATGAAAAAGTATGCCAAAAAAGTAGTCTTAAGAAAATTTAATTTCAAAAAAATCTATTTTCAACATTCACATTCAAAAAGATATTAAAAACCTATTTAAATTGCATTTGGAAATCATAGAACACTTCATTGACTTTATTGTAAGTTGAATATAAATTTTGAGGAATTTATATATAAGAAAAGTGGATGAAAAATATGTTCTAAATTGGCTAGTTATTCAAATATTCCAAAATACTTTTACATTAAAACTTTGATGGATTATGACTATAATATGAAAAGTTGAAACTATATCCATACACACCAGGCTTTTATTAACTTGAAAGTACAATAATTTTAATTGTTGTTTTACTTTCATGGACTTGTAAGTCTATTTCACAAAACTATGACATGTACTTTCCAATACTTGCATCTTGAAAAATGAACTTAAATGCATATTGAAACATGTGGTTTTTTAATATTATGCAATGAAGTCAAAAAACTTTTAATTGTTGATCATTGACTTAAATAATATTCATGAATTCAATATATTAAAGTATATTTTATGGATACTTTCCATAGTAATGACATTCTTCATTTTGCACTTTAAAATTCGCGAATTTACGTGGTAAAGCACCTTGTCAAAACATTCTTCAGCGCAAATTTTAACGAATTTTATGGAGATCTTTGGGCTTCCATAACATTCCCGCACCAAGAATGTCATAACTATGATACTTTCCAAAAGCCAACAAGTGTTTATGATTGGCATATTTTACCATGCTTATGCCCCTAAATGGATTTTGGGATTTTTAGCATGGTGCCAAGGTGGGTGCTAGTTCACTCAAGGCTCCCCTAGACACACCCTCGTCTATTTTTTTTCCTTTCATAAATCAATGTGGTTAAAACTTTTTGTGGATGATAGTCACATTTGTTCCATCACAAACTTGTTAAAATAATCATCGATAGCAACTTCTAGTGTTTTTTTTTGGGGTGGATTTTCACATAGTGGTTATAAGAAAATAAGAAAATAAGAATATTTTTTAGTTCTTTTTTTGAGTTTTTGCCCATTTTCCTAGTATGGTTAGTGGACATGAGAATAATATTAGCTTTGTGCTAGTACTTGCTTGGTGAAGGCTTGAGGGAATATCATAATATCAAGGTTATACTAATATCAATAATAGATATATACGATATATCCATTACCTACCCATCAAAAATTTGCTTCAAACCTTAATACTAGGACCAAGTTGGTATGATTTCTTAAAGAATGATTCAACATTAGTAAGTTATAACAAGCTAGTAAGAAATGTAAAAGAAATCCAATACAAATATTACATTGGTACAAAATGTTTTTACAAAATTCAATACCAATATTAGCAAGTATATTTGAAAGTCAATACCTACCCAACATGGATAATACCCGCAAAACCCACCAATAATTTATTTTTCCATTTATGCAAAGTAGCCAATGAGGTCATAATTGAATGGCCTTGGTTGTTGAATTGACTAAAACCAAAGATGTGTGGGGAGCTTTATTTAGCCCCATTGCTAAATTTTTCTTTCAACATGGTTGCCACTTAAAGCTTGAAAGTGAAAATTCTAACCCCTTCTTCAACTTTAGAGGTGAGGAAATTTGGTTACACTTCGAATTTAGTTAGTGGTTTTTGGTTAATCTTTTTTTGCATTTGGAGATTTTAAAGAGATACATGAAATTAATTTTTTGGGATTTGGCACCTACTTGTTCAAAATTATAAAGTTTAGGGCCTGTGAGTAAGCATTATGAAGTGCATTATGCACACACAATGTAAACTCCAAGCACATTTAAACAAAAAAACACAAACAACATATGAACATGCACTAACTAACACATGCATTTATGGGGGAATTGAACCCTTGAAATTAGCCATTCCAACATAAGTTACATACAAAATAAACCCAAGTTAACATACATTTACAACTTAAAGAAGATATGTAAAGACAAAACATTATAAGTATTGGACTATGGAGATTGAGCAAAACATGCTAACATCACCGAACGAAAGAAAGTTGTTTGGTTTGTAAAACAACCATTGAATTGAACATAATGTAAAAGTTGACACATGATTGATGCCTTAAAAATAGGCCCAACAATTGCACCAATTGTACTACATAACCATCAAATCAATATTGGTGTTATGTTCTTCTCCACTAATCAATGCATTTTTCATATGTAAATTTGATGTGCCAATGCAACATGTGCACAACAAGTGGCAAATGGGTAGTGAGCTTGTTGCAGAGTTTTGACTTCATAAAAGCTAACAAAAAAAAACGCCTTTCATTTTCCACGTTGCCTACTACTTGCACAATGGCCAATTCAACCAGTTTCACATATTCAAAAAAATTACAATATGTAATGCACAAAATGTTATCACCATATATCACATTATGGTCAAAGGATTGATGTTACAAGGTGAAGCCATACATGTTATTACATTTGATTTCATTGTCAATTTGAACATGCCCACCCTGTTGGCTATTAAGGTCACTAGCATTCAAGACCTTAGACACAAAGGTCTTCACCCATCCACCAACTAGGTTTTGTTAAACCATAATGTTGTTTTAATCATTTAAAGGTGTTTTGGAAAAAAACATTTCCAAGTATACTTGTAACTAGTATTGGGGATACACAATCCTAAAAACATTTATGACAACATGGGCTTGAAAACTTGTTTCCAATTTTTAAATCAAAGGTTTTATAACCCTTGCCAAAACATCCACAAATCCATTAAATTGCATTAAAAATGAAACAAAACTAAATATATTGAAAAGCAAAATGGTGGAGACCTTGTTATAGCTCTTGAATCAAAATGTCTCTAACCCCTACCTTACAAAACAAAAAAATTCATAAATAAAATAATTTGAAAAGGAGAGTTCAAAGGATTTACCTTTGCACTAGTTTTTCACCAATGATTCAACAACAATTAATACATCTTCAATATGACAAAAGTATGCATCATGGTCTCCAAATCTTGATGCATTACCCTTACGTGTTAGTCATTTATTTCAAAGGCCAAATGTGAAATCCTAGAGTTAAAATCAAGTATCCATTGCATTTAAATGTTTTGATCTTACACTCAAACAATGACTTCAAGGCCCAAAAAAGGTCTACAATAAAGTTGGAAGTCTTGTTACAATACATATCATACAAGTCACTTTGATACTTTGATAGTTGCAATGGCACTGCACACAAAGCCAATTTCATTTGTGAAAACTCAATCAGATGATTCATAGATTCCAACAAATGTAAAATATAAACATGTCCTAACAAGACCTAATTTGGAGGTCATAAAAATATTCATAATTCTTCTTTGCTTGTTGGATTTTAGTGTTATTTAACATTATCTTCACCTATAATATTTTGTATTTTACCTTCATTTTATTGACAAGTCCCAACATTGAAATTCATTTCATCTTCACATTTCAGAAAAATTGTTTCCTTTTGTTTCCAAAGTCTATGTGAATTTTGTAATTTTGAATGTATTTTAGATGAATGTGAAAAGTAATTGTACATGGTTTGTAATAAATTATCATTTGGCATATGACTAAAAACAATAATTAAATGCATATTTGTCATGGATTAGTTTTGTAACACTAGTCCTTGTGCTTACCTAGACATTAACATTACCTACCCCAAAACACATGAAATTTTGGGCAATTTAATCTTGAAGCAAGTCACCACTTATCAACAACACCTCCATAATCACCTTGGTTAAATTACCATTCCTTAGTCGTATAACCACCCAATTTAGATAAATGAGATTGGAAATCCTTACATGATTTTCCACTAGGTAGTAATTGATAAACAATCATGATTGGTTATCAATTGTAAAACTTTGTCACAACTAATAACAATGTAGTGTGCAACTTGAATTATTGTTGTAGTTAACTTCATCACCACTTGGTGCATGCATTTTGCCATCATTTAGCCCAATGTTTTTAATTTTTTTTGGCATGGCCAATAATTCATGTAGGAGCTACAATGATTCATATTCTAGCATTAGATGACCATGCTACAACAAATGAAGGATAGTCACAAATTGAACAACTTTCCTTGATTTCTCTCTTACCACCCCATGTACTAATTGCACTCCAATAATCTCCTAAGTGTGAGAAGCAAAGGTTTTTTAGTTATTGGAAATTGGCATGTTTGCACATTTTGAAATAATAATAGTCCTTTTTTTCACATCAAACCCCATATTCCTATCATCATTCTTGTGACATGCATGCTTGCAAAGAGAATCCCATTTAGGAGCAAGTAATTTGTTCTTCCTTTCTACTTTAATACAAATTTTACACTTGACAATGTACAAATTCCCATTTTCCCCTATAAAGAATTGAACCCATGGGAGTTGTGCAATTCATTATTTTGGAACAAAGGTTTAATTATGCAATTTCAAGTCCAATGACCACATATAAATGCACAAAAAACTATTTCTTTTATACATAATTAGATTTTGCATTAAAAAAAAAGAGAAAAAAAACGGAGACTGTAAAACCCTAATTAATTGTTATGAAAAATGAATTACATTGACAAAGGGTTCAACTATTGTTCATGGATCCAAGGTATTTGGTTCTTACAATTCCCCTATAAAATTTCATAAATTAATAATGCTTAAATTAGATTTAACAAATTTTTTTTTACAAAGGAATGGCAAAGGATTTAAACTAGCCAATTTTATGCATAGTTTTTATTGAATAGATTTACAATTTAATAAATTCAAATAGTTCAAAATTTGTGCAATAAAAAATTATTTCTTTTATTTTCAAATCTTAGAAAACATTTAATGCATATTTCTATTTTAGGTAGGCCTAAAACCTTATAGAACATAATAGCTAAACCTTCTTCCAATGAGGCAGTTTCTTATAGTTAGAATGAAAAGGCATTGTTGGTTTGTAAGCAACAATGTTTTGCTTTAAAATCAGTTGGGAGAAACAACAAATGAAATCCATTAATGTTGTAAGCACATCATTAAAAAAAAATAATTTTTTTTATGGAGGATTAAACTTTTTCATCTAGGTTTACTTTTATGATCTTTAATAAAAATCATAAAAGGCAATAAATAGAGGAAAGGCATGATGGGCCTAACTAGGTTCTTATGGTAGGTTCTTTTTCAACTTTACAATTTTGTAAAATAATCGTCACATAAACTCTTAGGACCCATTGATTGATGATGTGCACCTAATGTTAATATACTAGGTATTTGCATAATCATAAGCAAAAAAAAAAGGTTTACAAGCATCTTGCACCTTGCAATCATGTAAGATCATGCAAATTGACCTATTGCATAATGTAAACCAAAATCTCACAACATTGTTGTAGATTTGAACATGCAAATTGCAAATAATAATAATAATGAGAAAAATGTATTCTCTTTCATTATTGGTTTCAATTTAGATCACATAAAAAACATGAATGTGCTATGTGCTCATTGTAATGGAAATTTTTGCAATGCCCATCATGAATGATTGTCTTCACTAAAAACTTGCACAATAACACATTTTGAAGACAATGCAGAATGTTAAAACTTCAAAGCATCTCGTGATTCTATAAGTTTACATAATCTTCAAATCAACTTTTGTTTTGCATAGTGCACACAAACATCATTCACAAGACCTTTGTAGATTTGATGATGAAAAACACGGAAAGGCAAAAACGATGACATTTAAGAAATAAGTATTTCCCTTTTGCCACCAAGGCTTGACAAAGTTTATAAAAAAAAACATTAATG
>Ga0209208_10010547_pt1 | contig 11973 bp, 8 predicted proteins | sample S1TSphfallax_3_FD_187694 | JGI IMG/M metagenome (GOLD analysis project Ga0209208, IMG submission 187694) | Host-associated microbial communities from peat moss isolated from Minnesota, USA - S1T2_Fd - Sphagnum fallax MG (SPAdes) (version 2) | ecosystem: Host-associated > Plants > Peat moss >...
CTTCCTGCAACCTCTCTCTCTCTCTCTCTCTCTCTCTCTCTCTCTCTGTGGCTCAACAATGCATGAAAGAGTTTCAGACAAAGCCTTCATGTGATTGTGCTCAAGAAAACAAGTGATGAGATGAGACTTGCTGTTGCAAATCCAGTCTGAGAATCAAGAAGCAATTAGAGGATCCCCCCACAAGCAAGAATGACAAACTCCTCCTCCTCCTCCTCATGGTTGAAGCAATCGTGGTTCTCTTGCTAATCTAATGAACAATGCAAAGAGGTTAGCAAAAGTCGAAGCAAGAAATCCTGCCAACAAAATCCTGCCAGAAAGGCAGAGCACAGGATAGAGAAAAAATGCTCAAAAGATGTTTCTTGCCAAACAAAAAAATCCTGCTAGAAGAACAGCACACGAAGGGAGAAAAATGCTCACAAGATTCTTCTTCTCCTGTGATCTTCACTTTTCTGAATTTGAGATGGAGTATGTTGCTGGGATCAAGGACATGCTTGAACTTCTTCACGTCAGACAAGCAGCATGCACAGGAGCATACTCCTCTGAAACCAATTCTTCCTGAGCTCACATCGAAGAAACGATTGTCAGAGGTAAGAAATGTGGAGGATTCAGCGCAAAGAGTTACCATACCATCGCTTGGCAAGAAGAAGAAACTTTGCAAATTTCGCTGTAAGAAAGCTTTGAAATCTCACGAAAACAGGACCGTTTCCTCTTGTTAGGAAGCGCGAGGAGACCGAAGAAAGCAAGACGAAACAGCGGCGAGAGATCGGCAGGCAGCAGCACCTATCCCATCACCGTGCACAGACGCACGCTCGAAGCGGAGGTTCCGGAAAAAGAGAGAGGAAGGGAAGGGTGGGGACAGTAGACTTTCCGTGCGGAGAATCAATCCTTCTTCTTCTTCTTCTCCTTCGCTTCTGCCATTTATCTGCTGGCGATTGCACGCGTTGCTGCTGCAACAGTAGTAAACCCTTCCTCAAGGTACGGCACTTTCTTCTCCACCGCCTCCCCTCTCCTTCTTGCACTCATGTCCTTTGTCCTCCCCCCCCAAACCCCAACGCCTTCTTCAATAATCTTGCTCTCTTTCTGTCTTCTTCCTTGTGTGGATCTCGCCAGACGGGACGGACAAAGAGGTTGTTGTCGTATTTGTGTCATGAAGAATCTGTCGTGATGTGAAGACGATCGCACTACAAGGAAGGTTTCGTCACAACAAATTCTTGAGAGAGAGAGAGAGAGAGAGAGAGTGGACGTTCTTCTTGTTCATTTCCAGAATTAGAAGCAGAAGGAAGTGCTCTTGTTTTTGCTGCTGCTTGCCGTCGCCGTTGCCGCTGCTGTTATTGTTGTTGGAGCAGGTGGTAGTATCTGATCCGGACAAGGTGGTGTAGGGCGAGAGAAAAAAGACAGAAAGCAAAAGAGAGGACGACTGTGGTGGTGGAGAGAAGAGGCGGAACAGAGCAAAGCTTGTGTTTAGGGTTTGTGAGATCCGTAAGGCAGGCAGTTCAAGAGTTCCAGAGATGGCGTCAGGCTTGAGAGCAGTTGCTTCTTGCAGCAGCTGTAGATTTGCAATGCTGACGCTGTTGGGATTGCTCACTTGCGCGCAAGCTTTCTACCTTCCGGGCAGTTATCTGACGACGTACAAACGAGGGAAAGATCTAACAGTGAAGGTGAATGCCATCACGTCGTTCGATTCGGAGCTTCCTTACAGCTACTACAGTCTTCCCTTCTGCAAACCGGAGGAGGGGGTGAGGAAGACGAGGGAGAATCTGGGCGAACTTCTCATCGGGGATCAGATCGAAAACTCGCCTTACAAGTTCCAAATGAATGAGAACCAGACCCATGTGAAAGTGTGCGTGCATGATGCGCTCACGGAGCACGATGTCAAGCTTCTCTCGCAGAGGATCGATGACTACTACCAGGTGAATCTCATCCTTGACAACTTGCCTGTGTCGCGGTACACTTGGGGATCAGACAACCAACCCCTCAGATGGACTGGATCACCCATCGGATTGAAAATTGACTCACAGTACTATCTCTACAACCATCTCCAGTTCAAAGTGTTGATCCACAAGTATGATACGGAAGCTGGTATGGGTACCATCTTAGGGACAGGAGATGGGGTTGATGCTGTCACAGCTGCTCCTGACAAGAGCCTGGAAGGCTCATTCATGGTGGTTGGCTTTGAAGTCACTCCCTGCAGCATCATTCGCGATGCCCAAGCTGCAGATTCTGTCCCCAACTATCAGCACCTGTCGGAAGCCCAGTGTAATCTCGAGGGATATCACCAGCCCATCAAAGTTGGAGAGCGGATTGTGTACTCTTACGATGTTGAGTATATTCTCAGTGATATACGCTGGCCCAGCAGATGGGATGCTTACCTGAAGATGGAGAATGCGAGAGTCCACTGGTTCTCCATTCTGAACTCTCTCATGGTCATCTCTTTCCTTGCGGGGATTGTGTTTGTGATTTTCCTGCGAACTGTGCGAAGAGACTTGACCAAGTATGAGGAGCTTGACAAGGAAGCACAAGCGCAGATGACAGAGGAGCTTTCTGGGTGGAAGCTTGTGGTAGGTGATGTATTTCGTGCACCACGATGCTCAGAGCTTCTTTGCATTGTGGTGGGTGATGGAGTGCAAATCACAGGCATGGCGATTGTGACAATTGTGTTTGCAGCTCTGGGATTCATGTCACCTGCATCGCGAGGAATGCTGTTGACAGGCATGGTGTTGTTGTATCTCTTCCTTGGCATCACTGCAGGCTATGTGGCTGCAAGGTTGTGGCATGCTTTGAAAGGAAACACTGCAGGCTGGAGATCGATTGCATGGAAAGTGGCATGCTTCTTCCCAGGCATTGCCTTCACGATCCTCACAGTGCTGAATTTCATTCTGTGGGCAAGTGATAGCACCGGTGCAATCCCTCTTTACCTTTTCTTCATCCTGCTGCTTTTGTGGTTTGGAATCTCTGTTCCATTGACTTTGTTGGGAGGCTACTTGGGAGCACGTGCAGAGCAGATCCAATTCCCAGTGCGCACAAACCAGATCCCTCGTGAAATTCCCTCACAGAAATACCCTTCATGGCTGTTGGTATTGGGTGCTGGCACTCTGCCGTTTGGAACCTTATTCATTGAGCTGTTCTTCATCATGTCGAGTCTCTGGATGGGACGAGTGTATTACGTATTTGGGTTTTTGTTGGTTGTGTTGGTGTTGCTGGTCATTGTGTGCGCAGAGGTCTCAGTGGTGCTGACATATATGCATCTGTGCGTCGAGGATTATCACTGGTGGTGGAAAGCGTTCTTTGCATCAGGCTCCGTGGCACTATATGTCTTCTTGTATTCCATCAACTACCTTGTCTTTGATCTGCATGGCTTGAATGGTCTGGTTTCAATTGTTCTCTACCTTGGCTACTCCATTCTAATGGTGATTGCCATCATGTTTGCAACTGGCACAATCGGATTCCTGTCATCATTCTACTTTGTGCACTACCTCTTTTCCTCAGTGAAGCTTGATTGAGAGGTATGCAGTAAGCTTAGTGTTCTGATGATTTGATTCATTGAGCAAGGAAAAGGTGGTGCTTTTGGGCAGTTGTTTGCAGTGCAATCTGCCCTGTTGAGATCTTCACAAGGGCATAATTCCATGGGTACAAATGGGGATGTCATGACATTGGAGCATTTGAGGAGAGTAGTAGGAGACTTTGCATAGCAAAGTATTTATGCTAGTGACATTGGGTTCCTAGAATGCATGGAAATCGGCAGGTAGTTAGTTTGGTTTTTCAGCAATCACAGATATTATACTTCTCCATCCATTTCCATTTCGATGGGAGTTCTTGTGGGTGAATCTATGGGTGGATGATGGAGTAGATTAATTTATTTGGCAAACACATAGAAACTAGTGTAAGAAAGCAGTTGCAATTTTCTTACATAAAATGATGCTGCTTTTGTTCTACAAATTCAACAATCAAATTACATGTATTTTGAGTTCAAGACAGACATTTCTGGGAAACTTCTGTTTTTCTTTGACACAAATCAATCTTAATATGAGGATTCTTGATGTTTATGGTGTCTGTTTGGGTTGTGCAATGGACTTGTGACAACTTGTGTTGTGTTTACAAGGTAAGGGTTTTTTCACATATGCTCCCCATGTCTCATTGGTTGAAGCTCCTGTAGGCTTATGAAAATAGAAATGGATTTGTCATGGAACAATGTTCAAATCTTCCAATTATTGTCTTTGAAAAGAAATGAAGAAATGCTTTTATCTTTTGTTATGATGAGGTATTGTGTGTCCAACAAGAAAGGTGAATTTCTACTTCCTGTTTGACTTATTTGAAGAATATTGATAATGCAATCCAAGATTTCTCAAGTAAGTTAATTTGACATGGCATGAAATCTAAATGAAGTTTTGTGTTGTATTCAGAATTATAGTTTTGTCTTATTTTTGTGTTGAAAAGCCTTGTAACCAAAATACTCATCATCATGATCATGATGTCCACTTACTTGTGGGATGTTGTGTGTTTCACAATGATGAATAGTCTCTCTAGATGTCTTTAATTGTATTGTTGTGATCATTTACAAACTGATGCAATGGAAGTTGTCCAAATGGAAGAAATCAACACAAACATTATTATAAAAAAATGAAGAAAGAAACCCAACTCAATTGTAGCTTTTATGATTCATGGGGGGACTTGGAAAAATAACCACCATTCAATTGTTCTCTATTATATGGCTATGTGACAAAATGCTTCTTCTCTATCAGTTTTCACAAAGTTGCACAAATTTCCCTTTGGTTTCAACCATGCTATAGATTCATGGAACAGCTATGAATCGTGTACTTCTTTGCATTAAAAAATATTTGACTGAGTTAGCACTTAAGCATGTGCGATATTTGTCTGATTTTCAGTTAGGTTCTAGTTGGTTTTGATTCGGTGATAATTATGTGCAAAACATCACGAGAGCATCTCCACTGACACATTGCACATGTTTTGGATGAAGAATAGAAGAGATTTATGTCAATTTGAGGCATTTTGGCTTTGGACTAGCATTTGTGCAACCAATATTGTGGCTATCAAAAAAGCACTGCAAAATTGAATGATTACTTTTGATCAAATCGAATCGAATAGTTTGGTAAAATGATTGTTCCAAGTGGTTTGCTATTAGTAGCCTCTCGTCTTTTGTACTTGTTGTTTTCATGTTTATGGGTGAGGCATGAGAAAATAATAAGCTATCCATTTTGGACGGAAATTTTTTTTTGTTGAAAACCCAAATATTGATCCAAATACTGAGAATGTGTGAAAATGCTCTAAAAGCATCCCTACCAATAACAATAAAATGATCTTTTCAATATATCTTGTATGAACTATTACAATCAAATAGTGTAAAAATTGCTGGGGTTGGTAAGAAATGCTCATATTAACAATGCCTTGTGATATCATTAGTAAAAAGAAACAATTAGATTCTCTTTTTTTATTTATTTAAAAAATATACTTTTGACACTTGAACCCCCAAAAAAGTAATTCCACTTTCAAAGTTTTCATTTATGGTGAAAATTTTCAGAATAAAGATGCTGGACAACATGTATTTTGTCTCATAAGGAATAACGTACATGCCCCATGTTGTAGTCTAAAAAGGATTCCCCTAAATTTTTGCTCACAACTTGTACACTCGTGAATTGTAGCCTTCAAATCTACACCAATTTCATGCATACAACACAACCTTTCAATGCACATCTCAATCTAATGATCTATGGAGCCTAATTGTATGCCCCCTAAATCTTGCAAAAAATTCTTCCAAATTGAATTATGCTGTTGACTTGAGATCATGCACATATGACATGTCCACAATGATGTTCACATGCAAACTACTCTTTATTCCATAGTACAATTTCATTCATCTTATAACCAACAAAATTATTGAATGTCACACACATTGCAAATTATTACACAACAACCCCCCCCTGGAATGCCAACATCCATGGGCCCAAAAACAGAAGGAAAACACATGCAAGGTTTGTTTTTCAATATTGATGCAATTTATACAAAAAATATGGACACAATGAACACTTGTCACTAATTGTTGAATTTGTGTGTTTGGACAACATTTGAACAAGAGTTCTAATTTCACACAGGTTTGAAGTTTGAACTGTAATCTACCTCTCTAGTTTCATGACTCCTTTTCAAACTTATAATAATTGAAAGCTTTATCCTTTGCATGTTGTCTAGTTTGATTAGGAATGTGTCTTGACATACGCAAGTTATCTTTTTCTTTTGACTTAGGCATGTCATTGATATAGGTGATCAGATATAGGCGATTTGGAATGCTATAACTTGCAATCTCATTAATGAATTGGACAATGCGTTCTTATTATTAGCTCACACAATTGATTTTTGAGCATTTAAAATTTCAACCACACAAATGGCTTTACCTATGTTGGAAGTTTTCTGGTATACACTCATTCCCGGTCTTCTAGTCCACCTACATCAACACATTTTGGCTTTGTTAGTGTGGCTTGGTGTATGGCCATCCACTACGACCCCACAAAAATGACCTTTCCATTGACTTACATAAAGTGTAGGGTACAGGCTGTAAGGTAGGGGACGTTCCTGGAGTGTGGGCTCCCCATTTCAGGAAGCTACCACCCCTGGACCATACCTGGAAAAACATACATGGTACAACAAACCAGCTGAAAGACATGAGACTACTGACTTTACTGCAATAAAATCTTGCTGCATAAAAGTGCCATCCAACTGTAAATGGAATTTCCAGCTGGTTCTTTACACAGATTTCCAAACTAGCGCTCACTTGGTTGCACTTAATGACATGCCCTAAAGAATCGTCAATTTTATTATACTTTTTTATGTGCAAGAATTCAAGGTGAAAAGAAATCTAGGATGGCTGACCAACCAAAACTCCAGGTGCTGCTGCAACCATACAGAGCTGAGCCGAGCGTCTCAAGAAAACAACAAATATGCTGATGGGTCACCCAGCCAAGACTCTCCTTGCTGCAACCATGTAGATCAAGCTGCAACAATATAAAACCCAGCTCCTAACAAAGAAAAGAGTACATTCAAGGGTTAATAAGCAAGGGGGCTGCAACTGTAAAGTATCTTTGCAAGAACAAAAATGCAAGGAATTGAATGTTATGCACCTTTACTTTTCTCATTACTGCACTGCATAGTGAATGAGCATACATCAAGGGAGGGAACATTTCAGTAAAAGCTATTTTGCTAAACTGAAACTTTATGCCACTGAAAAATGATGACTGGGAACCATGCAACCCAATTGAACTTCGATGCCCAAAGAATTTGGTGTCCTGTTTGGCTATAATCGACTCAGACCTCCCTTTGGAGAGATCTGACTATCCAAGGACCAGCATAAAGCTAGCATAGGAATTATTTATCTCCTGTCAATAGACATAGAGTGAAGTGTCCTTGAACCCTGCAGCAGCTTTATGCTTTTCAAAAAGCTCCTCAACAGCTTTCACAAATTGACCATGTACTGCTGCAATCTGCACAGGTAAAACAAATCTCATTGGAGCTCTCTGCTTTGGACTTTCAAGCTTGAAAGTGCTTTGAATCTAAGAGTTGAACCACTATGCCAGGGTCATCAAATCCATCTTCCTGCAAATGGGTTATTATCAACCTGATGTGTACCTTCTCTACATGTTGAGTTGAAGCATGGCAAAGTTTTGCAAATAGACCATGCTGTGCTGAACCCCTGTTTTGTTCAATATCTGAGTAGTCTTAACCTCATAGGTACCTATACTGTAGTGGCTAGTATCAGGCCCCTGATTCTGTCTAGTTAAAAGGATCTATATGCTGACAGGTGTATAATGGGCTCATGCTTGGTCACTTCACAAAGATTATCATGACCCAAGATCATTTGTAATGCCAAGAAACCAAACCTCTTACTGAGCCAGCAAGCCAGCTTACCTCTTCTCTTGTTGGACTTGGATTTTTGGTGACATGGATTGGCTTGCCCACAACATAATACATGGGCTTCTGGAATGGTACCGGCCCTCTGCACACAAGTTGGGATGTCATTCACAATGTGCTTACTCAGACTGAAGACTAAAGTTTACTAATTTGATGCCTGCCCCAATCATGAGGATCACAAGAATCTTCTCAAAAAAAAATCAAAATGTTGCTTTCTTATATTCTCTGTATGCTGCCCACTCCTGTGTGCAACATACACTCTTAAGGAGTGTCACCTCCTACTTCAGAAACAGGAAGAATTTGTGATCAGCAGAATATTTTGAATTCAAATGAAAGATTTTCTGGCCAGCAATTGGCAAGTGAACATGTCTGTATCCACTTGGTTACCAGTCAAGAATAAACCCCATGTTATTACTGGTGCCTTCTAGACATTGGAGTAGCCCATATACATGAATTTTAGAGTGGAGAACTGTGTGTACCCAAATCTGCCCCAAAACACAAGGGGGGTGAAGCGAATTTTGCGAGACATTTGATTGTACCATTCTCCACTTGGTTTCCACCAGTGATATATATTCGTCTGGACAATCACATTAGACAATTGCATAAGAGAACAAATGCAGGTTCCTGCCACATAACCACTTAGAGTCACCTACATTTCTCCATAGGTATCGAGAACATCACGAGACTCATGACTGAAGTGAGCCTGGATAGAATTGAGAGATGACCCAACAATAGGGTTATGGCAAGTTCAGAAAACAGGAAACAGGAAAAGAAAAGTAAGAGAATAAAAAGGAGCCCTACCCCTAAAAACCAGAGAAAAGACTGAGGAGTGGCTTGAACAACAGCAAGTGTCATGCATGTCCAGTGAACTTCAACAGCTTCACCAACTGAACTTAAAAGGCATAAGAATAATGCTTAAAATCATCAGAGGAAGAACAGAAAATCAATGTGCCCACAGCTAATATCTCGATACTCAATTTTAAAAATTGAAATACAAGTTTCACTGCACTCTTTGAAATTGCAGGAAAATTCCTGTCTCGGGAAGTATCACAGAATAGAAGTGGTGTATCATACTTGGCCAAAGCAGAAAGAAGGCACGACTGCAGCACCTGCTTCAATTGCAACCTTCACAAAGCCATACCTGTTCTTGAGAAATACAACCTGCAAACTTGAGGAAGCTCAGTAAAGTGCACTCCTTCAACATTATCCATACACTCTAAGTTCTAGCCTGACAAAAATGTTTCTCTTCACACAGGTCCAGAACTACTCTCAGTACTACCACTACTTGTGAGTTAAAGAACAAATTTAACTCACTTCGAGCACTTCATAGGGAGGCCAGTTTGGTACACTGATTGATATGGTACAATCACATGCCTGTGACCAATAAGCAACCTGCTGCAACACAAAAAGAATATTCAAGTTCACAATAGCTAAGAAGGAGAAGGCAATGGTGTTACCTCACGATCAGACTCCATGTACAAGCACTCCTGGACACCACCTGGCACAAGTATGCAACTGTATCCTGATTCAAGCAGCTCAGAAAAGTTCCTCCTTGATACAGGTACCAGGCCTAGCCATGACCAGATATGCCGTACAATTGGTGTCCAGAACACCTGGCCTTCCCCCCAACAAAAAGTCAGATAGAGCTTTGATATCTAACCTCTAGTAGTGGTGGATCAGTCAACTTAATGTATGATATTAAGTTGATATTATTGTGCCAAACACTGTACAGCTTTAGAAAAACTAAACAGTGTTTTCAAACACCTCTCAGTCAGAAATGAGTTGCAGAGGTTTAGTCTATTACCTAAGCCTTCACCAGACATAATATTGTGAAATTTTGTCGAAAGATAGGGTAAAACTTTGAAGCCCAAGTAGTTGCAGGGTTTAGGGTGGCAGCTGAAACTTGATCAACGGATTGTTGTCTAGAGTAAAAAACGCTAGTGCGGCTTCAGTCATAAGCCCAACCAAGAAAGTAACTTACAGCAGTACTTGCAAGAGCACGTAACTTGGTGAATGGCAAAAAGCCACTTTGAGGAGCGAGTGCAATAAGACCAATTGGCAACACTGAATGTGGCTCTGCTGCAATCACTGGACAACCCAAGGACCTTGTCTACATTGCTTAGCATCATGAGCAATAATTCTTATTTTTCCAGAGTCCTTGTCATTGACTATTGATTCATTTTTGTGCTTTGAGCAATGATCTCCTGTTCCGAAGCATGATCGGCTGTGCAATCTTGCCTTTGGTCAACATTACAACCAAAAATGCGGGTGCAAGTAAGCAAAACTTCAAGCTGGGCCAAACTCACCATAACAACCATTTGGGTCAAAAGAAGCTTTATCCTCAAACACCACTGTGATAGGAAAGTATTTGGGTGCATACTTAGAAATGAACCTGGCAAGGGATCCACACAAAATCCCCATCAAGATCATATATTAGCAGGGCAGAGAGCTTCTGATTTTCTGCTGCAGACATTGGTAAAGCTATGAATCACTGATCAGTACCTTTGACCCTAAAATGCCTGCAAAGACCCCCTGAACTGCCTGAAATTCCTGCCGGTTTTCTCCTCTTTAAGTAAATGTTCTGTCACTTTCAGCTCATACTACCACTAGCCTGATTCCACAAGATTATTCTCTCTCTTTGTTTTCTACAAGAAGAAATGATCTTCTGACTAAAACATTTGAGGAATAGATACTTCCTGAGGATGATGCTCTTGTAAGCATGAACAGACAACCCCTTCAAAGAATATCCCACACTCGTGGAAGAAAAAATACTTGTCCAAGGCAGGTATGCAGAACCTTACTTAGCAACGAAGTCACCCAGAGTACTCTCATATTGAACTGGAATGAACATCAGCGCAATCCACACAGCCAGCAATCTGTTTCCCAATCATACATGTATCAATCCTTTCTAGTATCATCTCAAAGCAGCGAAACGAGTCTACACTATTGTTTCGAGCTCAAAAACAAAGATCGACATGCAGCAAATCTAAGAGGACAACAGAAGCTGTAGATCGCGTACAAATTACTCGAAGAAAAAACTTAGAGCGAACGATCGACGGATTCGCACAGATTTCCATCACGAGAAACAACAAGCACGTCTCTTTTGGCGCTTGAGCCTCTACAAAAAGAAGCAGCGAATGCTACGAAAGCAGTTTGAAGGAGAATAGAAAGAAGTCTACATCAGAGAGAGAAAAAAAAAGCGTACGTGACAGCCAAAGCGCTGCGTCATAGATTTGCGAGACAAAACCACAGCGACGACGACGGTATTATTCACATGGAAAATCAATCTCACAGGAAACAAAAAGTACAGCTCTTTTGACGCTGGAGCTCTACAAGAAGAAGAAGAAGCAGCGATTGTTACGAAAGGCAGTTTTGACGAATATAAGAAAGAAGATATCAGAGGAGGGAAAAGAAAAAAGCTTACGTAATAGCCCAAGCGCTGCGTAGATTTGCGAGACAAACCACAGCGACGACGGTATTCACATGAAAACCTCCCAGCCACAAAAAGAGAGCCAAATGACACCAAATTGCTCTTCTGGTCGGCTCCTTATCTTCCAACTGGACCTGCTCATCATCATGTCCGGTTGAATCCACCATTATTGCGAGGACACCGCTCTGCCTGCAAACTAACAAAAACTGCAAGCGCGAAGAAGCGCGCGAGGAAACAAAAGCAGTGCAACAAAAAGCTTGCCAGAGAGAGAGAGAGAGAGAGAGAGAGAAAGACAGGCACAGAGAGAGAGAGAGAGAAACGGTGGAGGCGCAAAGCGCGAGCGACGCAAACTCCATCGGCCCGCTAGTATAAGACCCTTACCATAAGAACCTCCCAAAGAGTCTTAGGACCTATAATCGACGCTAATTAAGACCTTTCTTCCTTGCTTCCACCGCCGGACCGCCCCCCCCATCTTTGGGACCGCTTCTAAATTATAGTTCCTAGAAGAGCCTTAGGACCTGTAATCGACGCTAAATGACACCTCCATTTCATTGCTTCCACCACCGTGCCCTCTGCTATTTTGGACCCGACTTTAGGGACGCCCTATCAAGTAGATAAGCAGTCTCCAA
>Ga0209208_10010548_pt1 | contig 11973 bp, 7 predicted proteins | sample S1TSphfallax_3_FD_187694 | JGI IMG/M metagenome (GOLD analysis project Ga0209208, IMG submission 187694) | Host-associated microbial communities from peat moss isolated from Minnesota, USA - S1T2_Fd - Sphagnum fallax MG (SPAdes) (version 2) | ecosystem: Host-associated > Plants > Peat moss >...
TATCAATACAATATAATAGAACCTATTTTTATTTTTGGACTCACTAGTTTTGGGTTTGAATTAATCAACCAAACAATGTTTGAAATGAAAATTTAAAAAATGGCCCACCTCACATATCTTGTCATCTTCCATTTGAAAGTGATAGTTTGTCAAAATGTTAATTTACCACATACTTATGATCATCACCCCCAGAAACACCCATTTGTGATATGATAATTATCAAATTCTTCACATGGCTCACAAAATTATTATAATAATGGAATCACAATGTTTAATAGATACTACAAATTTTATAAATACTAAAAAACCATTTCAATCATCTTTGGAGTATATTTGCATTTTTTAGTACATACATTTTTTTGCCACAAATATACTTTGGAATCACACAATATAAGTTGAACAAAAGATTTTTTTTTGTGATTTAATTTTTTGTGTTATAATCTACCATATTATGCAAGAATTTTGGAAAAAATATGCTCCAATATTACCATGGTTGAAGTTCAAACATGGACACCACTGTACAATAGTACAATGTGACAACATTTTTGGCCCCCCTTGTAGTGTGTTTTCACCCATATATTTCTCAAATCAAGCCTTTTTAGAGCATGCAACGACAATCTCTTATAGCCCTCAAAAAGATCTTTCCAATAGTGTATTGCATGCTCTATATCATAGATCATTTGTCCCTTACTTTGAAGGGATTTATTGTCGGTAGTTAAATTTTCAATTTGACTCCCGACCTTTCTTTTGATCATAATTCATACATATAAGGTCTAAACGAACAATGTGAAGGCACTTTAGGCATTTAAATTTCAAAACCTTTCCAATGGTATCATAAGGGCCCAATTTGGTGCTCGTTTGCTTTTCCAACCAAGGTTCTAAACATTCAAGATTTTTGCATGGATGTAACTCCCAAAGTGGGAGTGCACTTGGGAGTTGTTGTGCTCCATCCCTTGCATTGTCCACCATTTGTGAGAATGTGTTTCACATTGAAACACATTCTCTTGGCCTCATGGGCCCTTTCATTCCACACTTAGTTGCAAACCCAATGTTAGGGTTGTGACAAATGATATCTAGTGGCCTATTTCCAAAAACAAATTAGATCAAGTACTATATAAACACCCCATTTGCAAAGATACATCAAATTTATTGATGGGTCATTCATTAGTATTTGCAAGCTTAAAACAATGACACCAACAAGATTTGGTTCAATGGTTGTAAGAAAATGTAATACACACAAGAAGAAATCGTGCCTTCCTTGGCTCCCCTCCCCCTTCATTGCAACTATTGTCCAATTTTGTTACATTTCAACCAAATTTGGTCATCTAATTAAGTTCACAAGTGGCTTGTTGCACTTGTAAATGGTAGATATTATTTATAGTTATAACATTCATTATGTTGTTCATTTATGAAGATAATTTGAACCCTATTTAATTTTTTAATAATTTGAAATTATTGACATGGAAGTTGAAGTAGTTATTAATTTTATTTACACAATGCACTATAATGAGTGAATGATTTTTTTGACATTTTTTTTTTGTGTCAACAAGGTACATGAATTGAACCATCCATTGTTAACATGTTGAAATCATTATTCATAGGTTGCATTTTACATTTACCATAATTTAACACATGTAACAACTTAAGACCTTGCATTTTATGTTATAATGAGTTAGTGTTTTTTTTTCACATCATTTCAACTATCAATAATATGTTAAAATTATTATTCACATGTTGCATTTAACACTTACTACAATATATTGAAACACATGCAATTTGGTGTTTTGCAATTATATTTGAATAGTTAGTAAGTTTTTTCACATATTTTGAATTATCAAATCTATACATAAGTTGAATCATCCATTTTGAACCTATTCAAACCATTATTCAAATATTGCATATTGCACTTGTTAATATATATTGAAACACACAATTTAATGGTTCACATTTATACTTCAACATGTTAAGAATTTAAAAACATTTATTAAATTATTAACATTTGCACATGAATTGAATCATTCACTCTGAATGTGTTAAATCCATTACTCATGAGTTGTATTTTGTAAAACATCATAATTTTCTTGAAATGGATGTATGAAAACTTGACAAGTCTCACATTTATATTTGAATGCATTAAGGATTAGGTCAAAATTTTCAAGCATACAAAGTCCAAGGTGCATGTAGACCTTTAAATTATAGTTTTTTAGTGTTTTAAAATCTTGTACATTTCCATAAATTAGACTATATGTATTTTCCATCTTTTTCAAGTATGAATATTAAATGCCTATATTGACTACTTAATAATGTTTATCCTTGTTGCCAATTTTTGCCAATTTTTGCCAATTTAAAGGGGCAACAACATCAACAAAGATTTTTTTTTGAAGGAAATAAAACAAAATTTCATCAAACATAATAAATATATGACATAAAAAATTTCGATAGGTTATATTTGGTAACCATGATAAAAATTAAAGGAGTTAAACAAGCTTCCAATTCTATAATTTAACTACAACCAAATGTGGTTAAATCTTCTTATGGATGATTAGCATTTGAACAACATTGCAAAAGTGGGGGAAAAAAACCACTTTGCATTTAATCATATTGGAAAACTTGCAATTCTTCAAAAAATGGACATATATTTTACGTAACACAAATAACATTGTTAAAGAGATAATGAATGCATTCATAAATTCACATTGAATTGAATCACAATTTTATAAGGATTGTAGGTCAATTTAAACAAAAAGATATTTGCAATGTTTTTTAATTTTAATAATAACATGTTATTATTAATTCTCATTGCAAACCCTTTAAATTCAATATTTACAAATTATAATTTTTTTTTGGAATACATTATGAAATAATTTTCAAGATCATGTTTTCATTTGTAGCATTTGAAAAAAATTTGAAAAAAAAATATTATATTAAAGTTTGAATTTTTGAAACAATTTCATGCCAAACTTATTAAATTAAATTTTTTTCTTTTATATTAAAGTCTTGAAATGATTTGGTGGTTAAAACCTTGGTGCATCTCCATGAGTTCTTGGGTTCAAACCCTTGATGGATGTGTGCATTAATGTATACAATGTATATATATATGGTGGTGTTGAAAGGCATGTAATTTTTGTCATGACATGCCTTGAAAATATATGGTTTGTGGCTCCATGACCTAAATAAATAATTTAAAAAAAAATGTCACCATATGCTATGAAAAAATATAGTTTGTGATTCCATGACCAAAAAATAAAAAAGGTTACGTGATGACATGACATGTTAATACATGTCATATTATTTTGGGATCTCATAATCCATATTAGAATTTTAAGATTAAAAATTATTTATTGCAACATGTGACTATCCAAAACAATTATAAAAATTTCAATAAAAATGTTTTGATCAACTAATCTTTTTTTTACCAAATCCATATAATTCCCACGTTAGTCAAGTTTTGTATTGAATTTGGGTAGTTAAAAATCCCATGATTCCTTGTGTACATGAACAACATGGTGGCATTAAATCATCATGGCTTGTTTATTTATTTGGACCATGGATACCTAGGGTTTTCCCACAATGTGACCATCATATGTTAATTTGACATTTATAAGGATTGGTGTTAATTCCTTGTATGCAAGGGCAAATATTTTAAATACATATTTGCAATTAAACAATCCCCATAAACACATGGGTGAAAAGAACTTTGTGATGCATCACATTTGGAGGTGCAAGCTTGCCCTTGGTGTAGATGTGCATGTAATTAAGGTCTACAACAAAAATGCATTTAGCATATAGGTACCTAAAAGCGGAGTGGGGCATTGGAGGTTCTAAGCATAACTAATGAAGGCCATTTAAAGAAAGCCCCCTTATTTATAACTAAATGTTTTGACAATAATATTAGTCAAAATTATTTTGTATAATTTTCCTAAACTTTAAAGAAAAATAGTTGACAACAAGTCTTAAATGACACGCAATCAAACATGGCAACAAGGTGGTAAAGCACAGTCATGGCATTACCAATTTAGTTGAAAATTATTTTTAACTATAAATTGTTAAGTGGTTGAACTTCATCCATTAACATGGCTTTTCATCCATCCTTGTGAAGTCAAAAACTTGATTTATGTTTTCAATTACTTCAAAATAATGGACACCCACCATGTTGACATGCGGCATGTTGCAGAAAATCTTATTGTAGTGTGACATGTCCCCATTTCATTCATCATGATGGCTCAACTTACATTTCAACTACTAAGGATCCAATCAATATGTCAAAAAAATCTATTTCCATTGAAAACTAGTCCAACCCAAGCATATGGTTATAACAAAATATAAAATATTTAAGATATTCAAATGGATGATGAATTGTTTGTTGCCATGTGGTGTTCAAAGATTGATTGCATGCAATGTATGTGTTGACATTCTACATGTGTCTTGGTGAACACAATAGAAAGATGAGTTCTAAAACATAGTCAAAATCAAGGTTAAGTGTTATTACTTATTAGATAGTTGGAGCATTGTAAAGGCAAAGTGCACAATTACATGTTGAAAATAATTCATAAAATAGTTGCAAGTCTAGTTTTTAAAAAAGTTGAACAAATAGTCAAGAAAATACACATAGTTTTCAAATAAGATAGTTAACATTCAACTTTCCAAGATAATGTGAACATTTCCATATAATGCAAAAATAATATAATCATAGTTGCACAATATTGTGGTCCCTACCATTTCCTAAAGACATTATAATTAGGGTGGAAAATCTACATCATTTGTCACAAATCCTTGCCATTCATGGCCTCTTCAACCCCAACTAAATAATATATCTTCAATCTATCAATGCACCATGGGAGCTATCGATAATTAAAAGTTCACCTATAATGTTTTTGGTCGTAATATATATATTTTTAAATCATGAAATTGTAGTCAGAAAAAAATCGAGTTAAAGTGGATAGGGAGTTGAAGCAAAGTGAATTTTTAGTTGCAAACATTAATAGTGTAGCTTATAACTAGACACAAACAAACAAAAAAGGTAAAAGTTGAAACATTTTACAAAACTTATATATGTTTCATCCATTAAAGGGCACCAAGTTGAAAATAAAGTTATGTGATTAAATTCAAAACATGCAATATACAACTACACACATGATTTGATTTGTAATTGTAAATGACCATTCTGACTACTAATCACTACAGTTGAATTAGAACCGTCATTTTTACCACTAATCATTTTTTGGTCCATAGTTGCAAATGCCATGACTCTAGTCATATTAACATAACAATTTGAATTACAAAAAATATTGATTAATTATGTGTCACCACATGGCTAATCACAACCCTACTTTTCAAATTGCAACCCAAGGTTGAAGCATGATAATGGGAATGGGCCACGAGAGGGACCAAGGATTCAAACACACTCAAGTTTGGGAATAGGCTATGTAGGCTAAACAGCCTAGGTTAAAAACATTCATTAAAAACCTATGTTATGTAGCTTATCTCAAAAGACATATGTAGGTTAACATAACCTAGGCTAGGTAAGCATCCTAAGTTGTAGTGCATCCTAAGTTGTAAGTGTGAAAATTTGATCCCTTCACCACCATATTGAAGGACAAAATATCCATAACAAAAGGTGTCCTTATATGCCAAGTGATTTCACTAGATTTTATCATTGGTCCCACTGAACGGGACCTAGTGGGGATGTAATGAATTCATTCGTTTAGTGAATAAGGATTAGTGAATTGCACCCACATTTTGAATTAATCCTCATCATTGCACCACACATTTTTATTATAATATAAAATGTCACCACATTTTAATAAATATATATTTAAACCTTCATGAGAGACTTAACCTACCTACCCTTGGTAGGCTACCTTAACCAATATAAGCCTATGTAAGTTAGGTTAGCCTAAAAACTACCTAGGTCTACCTATACCTATCTAAAGTCCACCTAGGCCTATTGAGGGGTTACCTAAGCCTACATATGGCCTACTACATGACAAATTTATAAGTTTCATGGGTTCGTACCAAATCCATGCGAAATATGTTATTTCATAAGTTTGTATTTTTAAACACGAATGTCATGATGCATTATTTAAACACAAAAGTTGTGTGCATGACAACACCAATAAACATACAACATCCGTGTCTAAGTAATATGATTAATAGGCATATGATATTTGTGTCCAAACAATGCACATGGCATCGACATTCAAATAATACAAATAGATTAATAACATATGTGAACTTATTCCATACGAACCTATGAAAAACAAATTTGACATAACTATTATTGCCAAATCGTGGCCCATGAAGTTTGTGATACAAGGCAAAAATTATTTAAAGGCCTACCTTTGAAGGGCTACCTATGGGCGTACATAAAAGATATTTATGTCCTACTTAGGGGATAGTTATATACGGCCTACTTAGGTCTACTTAGGTGTTATACCTATGTTAATCCTACCAAGGGCTACCTAGGGATACTTAAGGTTATTAAGCTATCTAGGGGTACTTAAGGCTATTAGGCTATTTAGGGGCTATCTAGTTAGGGTTACATAAAGGCTACCTATATCATGGATACATGTAACCTACCTAGGGCTACTAAAGGTCACATAGGGGCTTTTTAGTAGATTTAAAAATATTTTTCCAAGTTTTTGTGTTAGTCAAGCAAGACAAATGGGACAATTTCATGCCTTTTAATATGAATATTAGTCAATAGTTGTGAGTAATTGTATCCATGATTAATTATATATGTGGCATGGAAGTATGGCATTTATGACTACATGATTATAGTTGTAAAATGGCATAATTATGCATGATGCATGCCATGTTTTGGTATAGTGCCTTTTACATAAAATATTTATAATCATGAATGAATGTCGTTCATACTTTATTTCCCAAAGGTATGCATGCTACATCAATATGCATCCAAGTTCACTATGTGTTTCACTAAATTTTGAATGTAATTGGACAAATTTATCGTGGTGAAAGTGGCCAACTTTTTGGTAAATGATGAGGGGTTGCTATGGATAGGTGACTTCATTAATAGCTAATTGAATTCACCAATAGTTAATCAAATTCATTGATATTTAAATTGTTAATATTTAAATCATCAACAATAAATTCATTAATAGTTAATTAATTCCGAACCTAGGCTAGACACTTAGGATTTTTCATTAGGCTACTTAGCCTAAACTAGGAACTTAGCTCATTTAAACACCTAGCCCACCAACCTAGGGTGCAAATGTGACGGTTTGAACCTTTCACCTTCTTTCTCTTCCATGTTTAAGGAATAAGTTTTTAACCATTGAACCATTATTTAAATGAATGATTTTTTTGGGTCATCGCCTATTACTATGCACATTTTTTAAAAGTATTTTATTCTTGGCAACTTTTGGCAATAAGCTATTTTAGGCCATTTTATTGTAGGTTATTGTTAGTTATTATATGTTAATTTATCATAGGCTGTAGTTACCTATTCTATCATAGGCTATTGTTGGTTATTCTAGGTTATTTACCATAGGTTATTTTGGTTATTCTATTGTAGGTTATTGTTCGTTATTATTAGTTATTTACCATAGGTTATTTTTTGTTATTTTATCATAGGATATTGTTAGTTATTTTAGGTCATTTATCATAAGCTATTGTTGGCTATTTGAAGCTATTTACCATTAGTTATTTTTTATTTTCAAAAAAAAAATCTATTATTGATTATTCTAGGTTATTTACCATTGGCTATTTTTTAAACTCTATCATGAGCCATTTTTGGCTATTTTTATCATAGGTTATTGTTGGTTATTCTTTCATAATTTATTATTGGTTATTTTATTGTAAGTTATTTTTGTTTATTTGGCTATTTTAAATTATTTTACATTAGGTTATTATGGTTATTTTATTGTAGGCTATTCTTGGGGATTTTAGGTTATTATATCATTATTTTTCTTGATTATTCTAAATTAATTTATTGCAAATTATTTTAGGCTATTATTGGTTATTCTATCATAGGTCATTTTTTGTTACTTTAAGTTATTTTACGAAGAGAATTATTGGTTACGATATAACCACCTTCCTAAATATTATTGATTAGATGCAATCACAATCAAACAAGCCAATGATGACAAAGGACTCAACCACAAATGGGCCCTTTGTGGACATTTTGATTTTTTCATAGAAAGCAATTTTTGAAGGATGTTTTTGCAACATTTTTAGAAATATATTAATAATTCCCCCAATAAATTACATGATTTGTGTTAACTTTTTTTGAATAAATATGAATTGTCTAAAAATGTACATATTCCCAAATTTTACTTTTCGTCTTAAAACTTATTGTAATTTAAAATCATATTAAAATATGATAACTACTTTAAGCTTTATTTTTTTGTATCATAAGCCACAACTTTGTTCATATGCCATACACATTATGACCCATTCACATGTAGCAAATGACTCTTGAAATTTGGACATTTTGAAATTCTAAATTTTTTTAATACCACAAATTTTAAATTATGAGTATTTTTCATATGTGAATGGTAGGTTATCATCATTTCAATTTTTTCCCATCAAAATTTTAAAAATTAAAATATTCATTAGCCAAGTGTTTTATAAATTAAATTTTTGGTGTTAAAGTTCAAAAGTTATTCATTAAACCAAAACTCAATTTATTCAATTAATTTTATTTATTTACAATTCTTTAACACTCATATAAATCATCTAACAAACATTTCCTTGATCAACATGACATTAAAATGACATTACATGAATATGTTTGACAAAATTCTTTGCTCGTTTGATGATCACACCCAATTCTTATTTCTAGAAATAATGAAAGTATATTCCAATATATTATTAATGCCCATTACATCTCTTAGTATTCATAAAATGAATCATCTGCATGGTTTGACACAAAATTAATAATACCCCCACTTGGTGGTTTCATAATATTTAATGAATAATATCCATTCTATATGAGAGCATTGTTGTTTAAATCAATTCCATAATTTTCATAATTGCTTATTTTCACCACCACTTGTGTATAAAAAATAAGATTGATCAATGTCATTTCGCCCCCTTTGTTGTCAAACCTTTATGTCTAAAAAATTCAAAACCTTGTAATATAATTATTAAATTTTCCTACTATGTTGATGTTATAACATCATAAAAATGAAAGGGCAAAAACACAACTAAAGAAATTACCCCATTGCATACTAAGAAAAAAATGATTTTAATTAAAGAACAATTGAATGGCTCATGTATAATAATGACAAGTACTAAATGCACCATTTCCCCATTGCTTATGATCACTTGCATAGAGGTAAATAAATAATAAGATGTAAAGAAAAGAAACACTACTTGGAACACCAAATAAGCCCTTGGGAAATGGATGTATTAAGAAAGGAATTTGCACACATTTTGAAAAAAAATTAAACCACGAGGAGATGATGACCATAAGGATGATGGATTCATTTTGTCAAACTTTTATTATTTTTTGATAAGCTTGCACCACTTGGCTGTAGTTAACTATTATATTTGAAATGTTGACTAATTTTTGAATTTTGAATATGCAAGTTGAAATAGTCATGATTGGTTTCAATTTTAATTCAAATTTTGAATTTATTGGCAACACATTGCTACTAATATCACAAAATTCATTCATTCAATTTGTCACAAGTTGTTCATCTTACATCCATTCATAAACAAGGTCCACCAAAACAATTATGTGAATATCTTGTGTTACAACCATGTCATCAGATATTCATGACATGGAACAATGGTAATGACATTGTTTCGACTATAGTTCAACAAAGTTATTTTTTGGAATAAAAAATGTTTCAAAGGTGAACCCTATTTGGTGGTCAACATTGTACACTTACCATGACATACCCTTAAACATATCAAATGTTATAAGTGTAAATATTTAGTTCATTCCCAAAGTTGTAACAAAATGCAACTTAAAGTGTGTTCCCTATATTTGCACGCTTGGGGTTAAAAGGATGTGTGAAAGCTATGAGATGGGACTAAGACAAAGGTGTTAGTGCATGTTCACAAACAAGTTAAACCTACACAAACCAAACAATAAGTTGGTCAACACAAAATTGGACCCAAGTGGGTTTGGACTTAGTCATGAGCAACCTAAATTCATTTGATTCACATGGCCTAGACCTTTGTGTGGAGGCATCATTTCCCCCCCTATGACATACTTTGTGATTAGTAATGAAGGATACATCCAAATGTCAAAAAAAAAAAGATTCTCGAATGGGAGTCCCAAAAATTGTTAAGTAGTTATGAGCCTTCCCATTTTACAAGCTCATAATTTTTACATACAAGCTTTGATTGAGAAGCTTAAAAGGGAAAAAGTGTAGCCCTTGAAAAGATCTTTCCAAAGGTATATTGAATGTACAATTTGAAGGCCATTTAGCCTTTGTTTCTTGGGTTTTAATGGTTAGGATTCAAATTGCCATTTTGATTTTTGATATTTTTTTGGGCCATAATTTCTAATTCACAATTCCAAATGGAGAATGAAAACTCATTTTTTATATTTATATTTTTAAGAGCTTTTATAGTTTATAAATTTTCTTTTTGATTTGCACAAGGTTTGCCAATTATAATTTTGTCCCAAAAATTTATGACATTGCAAAGTTCCCAACTCTTAAAGTGTGAGTTCATCCCATGAGCTTCAAAAGTATTTCCCTTTGTGGCTCCCATAATGTTTTTAGGTGCTTCTCTTGCTTTAGTTTATTTTCAACATGTTTCTTTATTGCCTTTCCCCAACCTTGGTTGTGAATCCAAGGCTGAGGTTGTGACATGTAAAATTAATTAATAAATAAATAAATTGATAGGTATAGCCATCCACATGGAACTTTTAAAAATAGAAATAATTATACAATTGAAAAAAAAGTTGAGAATGACATGTAGGTGAAAATTCATTGGTAATTTTTTTTCCTAATGGGTTCATGAAATGGTTTGATTCCACAAAATTGACTTGATGGTCAAACTTTATTACAATGACAAAATAGATCTTGTGAATACTTAAAGTTTTTTTGATAATAGAAAGAAAAAAATTCATGAAATATAGTGAAATGTTTAGGGGGAAAACAATTAACAAAGCATGAAAATCTTGAACATTGCATATTAAACACAATTCAATTATTTTCTATTACTTGCATTCGAATATTTTAAAAAATATTTCCTCTCATTAAAACATTTTGGTTGTTTTTTTTCTAATAACAACTGTTTGTGAAACCCAAAACCATTTTTTAATAAATTAAAAAACCTATCAAATTTTGCTTTCAGTATCAAATAAAATTTTATTTATTTTTTGATATTTTCAATAAGTAAACTAAAAGATTTTATTTTTTTTGAATCACTACTATGAATGATAGATAAAAAAACATTGCATATATTATGTTTGCATAAATGGGAGCAACAAATTGATGTAAATAACCACCAACAAATCTTTTCAATGCAAATAAAAGGCATTTTGATAATGGCGAACTACAAATGATTATTACTTGCTTTCATAGACTAGTTTAAAACAACAAAAAAAGAAATTATGCAAATAAAAAACTTCAACAAACATTTACTTTGGATGTCAAATGACAAGACAAACAAATTCAATCGTTGCCACCAACACGATTAATTCACAACACCTCCCACTTTCACAACACAAACACAAATTGCAATAACTAAAAAAGCTCCAAGCTAAACAAAAACCACCAAAAAATGAACAAATGTTTACTTTGAATATCAAATGATAAGAAAGACAAATCCAAATGTTGCCACCAATGGGATCAACACAAAACAACTTTCACTTGCACAAAACAAACACCAAATTGGAACATTCACCAATCACAAAATTCCAAGCTAAACACACCAAAAGAACAAGTCTTGCTTTGCAATTAGCACCAAACTAAAGCCATCACACCAAAACACTCTCCAAACAAAACCCCCTAGCCTAAACAAAGCCACAACCATCCTCGCATGCCTGCA
>Ga0209208_10010549_pt1 | contig 11973 bp, 13 predicted proteins | sample S1TSphfallax_3_FD_187694 | JGI IMG/M metagenome (GOLD analysis project Ga0209208, IMG submission 187694) | Host-associated microbial communities from peat moss isolated from Minnesota, USA - S1T2_Fd - Sphagnum fallax MG (SPAdes) (version 2) | ecosystem: Host-associated > Plants > Peat moss >...
ACTATGGTCTTTTGGTAAGCTAGGTACACATTTTTTGTAGGCATGTCTAGGATTAGGGTTGCCTACAAATGACAATCCCATTGATAAGGTTTAGGATATAGGTGAAAAATAACCTAATCTATTTTGTGTATCTATCCCCAACTTTCCAAACATGATTAACCGGTCTAGTTCAATTGTGCTGAAATTCAAACTCCAATTGAGCTTCACAATCTGGTTGGTTCAAAGCAGGGTACACGGGCATAGGGAACATGGAAATCGTTCGCATTAGAACGTAGAGAACGGCCAGCACGAGGAGGGTTTTTCCTGCGCACGTACATAGCGGTGGGAATTTCATTAACTCAAAACGCATCGGGAACGTGGCCTTCATGTTTAGGGCGACAAAAGCAGCGCGCGTAGAGTCCATTCTTCTTCCTCTTCAAGCTCTTTCCGCCACTTTGCTCGTGTTTCATGGTGTTTTCTCCGAGAGGTTTTGTGTTCTGGGGTTGCGTTCACAGGTTTGTGACTGAATTGTAGTTATTGAAAATTGGAACAGAGCAAACGGACTGAGGAGGAGGAGCAATGGGTCAAGGACAGTCAGGCGGGTTGCCGAGCAAGCAAGGAGGTACAGGGGATCGAAAAGGTGATGCTAACAATAAGAAGGAGAAGAAGTACGAGCATGCGGCACCGCCGACCCGCGTCGGCAAGAAGCAGCGGAAGCAGAAGGGACCCGAAGCAACCGTTCGCTTGCCCGTGGTTCACGCCTGCCATCAAGTGCAAGCTTCGGTTTCTGAAGCTGGATTGTGTGAAGGAATACCTGTTGATGGAGGAGGAGTTTGTGGCGGGTCAGGAGCGTTTGAAGCCGCAGGAAGATAAAAACGAAGAGGATCGGTCCAAGGTGGACGACCTGAAGGGATCTCCCATGAGCGTGGGCAATTTGGAGGAAATAATTGACGAGAATCACGCCATTGTGTCCTCGTTGGTGGGGCCTGAGTACTATGTCAACGTCCTATCGTTTGTGGACAAGGACCAACTGGAGCCATGCTGTGCTATTCTGATGCACAACAAGGTATTCTTCTCCTTTTATCTGGTTCACATAGCTTTCAAAAAGGAGCAATGGTGGCCTGACATGTTTGCACACACGTTTCTGTCTCTGCCTTTTTGCTGTTGCAACTGTGTTGGCTCTTGTCCACATGACGGGCAACCTAAGCGCTTGGGCGCTATGGAATCCAGTATATCTGGGGCTATAAGCTCATCTTTTCCTATTGAAGGGGGGGAATTATCTAGGATGTTATTTACTGGAAGTTAGGGGCCAATGGACATTTTAGGGTTCAAGCTTAGGGTACTGAATATCCTGGAAGTCAGTCCATTATGTTGTGAGATTCTCAATAGTAGGGTTCGGCAAGCCAAGGAGTTCACCTTGAATTGCAACTGTGGATGAATTGTTCAAGTTGTACCCTGATATTGAAGTGTGGAGATTAAGCAGTCGCTTGCCCGGGTGAAGCATGAACCCCTCCTCATCCTGGGCTTAGTCAATGAACCTCTGACCTCTGATTGTGGTGGCATTTGATGGCAAGGATCAATGACTGGAAAGTCATTTCTACTCCTTGGTCAAACCAATTATTGTTCTATCCTTCTAGTTTTGTTTCTCTACACATTTTTTGCAGTTCCCCTCTCTCTACTAGAAGCTAATCGAGTGCTTCATATGACCTCCAACCAACCCTCCGTAACAATGGAGAAAAACCAAACTCTATCTTTGACAGGGAACTAGCAGTTCAGAGGAGGGAAGTGTCAGCATCTTCAAGGCGGAAAGTTTTATGACCTTAGTCTATCACCATGCATATATGTAACATGGTCTAAGCCATCATAAATGGCCAAGTGACACTTAAATAAGTGATTTCTTGTTGTGTTCCAGGTGCTGTTAGTGGTAGGACTGTTGCAAGATGAGGTGGACCCCATGGTATCCGTTATGAAGGTGGAGAAGGCCCCTTTGGAGTCATATGCAGATATCAGAGGCCTGGATTCACAGATTCAAGAGATTAAGGAGGCAGTGGAGCTGCCTCTCACACATCCAGAGCTTTATGAGGACATTGGTATCAAGCCTCCTAAGGGTGTTATCCTTTACGGGGAACCTGGGACTGGAAAGACACTACTTGCCAAGGTGAGCTTTGTGAGTGCAGGATGGACTGCTCAGGATTGAGGGATTTTGTTGTTTTGGGTTGATATTGGCACCAATGCATGAGGTGCAATCTAAAAGTAAAGACTTGGGGTTGGAATTTGGAGCAGGCAGTGGCAAATTCCACATTGGCAACATTTTTGCGGGTGGTTGGAAGTGAACTGATACAAAAGTATTTGGGGGATGGTCCCAAGTTGGTGCGAGAGCTCTTTTGTGTTGTTGATGAGCTTTCCCGATCCATTGTCTTTATCAACGAAATTGATGCCGTTGGGACAAAGAGGTAGGTTTTCCTCTTGCACAACATTGGATAGAACAATCCAGTTCTTCCTCCACATGTACACTTCTGATAGTTCAAACTTGAAGGATGTGTTATAGAGTGGGTCTCTGAGGTTCCTGCACTACTTGGCAGATACGATGCACACTCAGGGGGAGAGCGAGAGATTCAAAGAACTATGTTGGAGTTGTTGAACCAGTTGGATGGATTTGATGCACGTGCTGATGTGAAAGTAATTTTCGCTACCAATCGCATTGAGAGTTTAGATCCAGCTCTGCTGCGGCCCTTAGGGCTTGCATGTTTGTAACATTGGGTTTGGAAATTTGTTCCCAGTGTGGTTTTTTGGCAATGGCAGATGTAAAAGATAGAGATATGGAGTTAGCAATCTAGAAAAGGGTTTGGTAGATTTGATTTGGGGGTGGGAGAAGTTTTGCTTCTATGAATTTCTGATCAAATTCTCAACTGCAGCAACTTGCATAGTCATATCCAACAAATATTGTGATAGCAATAGTCTCCTTGGATGTGTTCTCTGAATAGGGATTCTAAAATAGGAAGGTACCCATTTCTTATTTTTACTGACATTCCAATTATTGTGTGCAGCACTTGCAATATTGTCAGAATGTGTAGTTGCTATTGTGGCACCATTGTCCGATTGTTATAGTCTGGACAAAGAGAATTATCTCTTTGACTTTGTATCCTTTCTACCAGTGTTGTTTGGAAAGTATAATCTTTGGTCTGCTAAGAAAGTATACATGACCTCAAAACATTTTTAGATTCCTTTAGATGATTAGTACATTAGACACAAGACGTGTAGTTATATTATGTGAGAATAGGCACAATCAATAGTCTACCGGAAATTGCTTGTAAATGGATAAGTGGATGAAGTGATCTTCAAATTTCATGTGATGGAGCCACACTTGGAAAGGGTATTTAGGCAATTGGTTCTCTTTAACTGATATCTTCAGACCAGCTCGATTGGGAGAGAATTCCGGTATGAAAACCAGGTATACATTTTGTAAACCTCAAATGCAGACCTACTGGGCATGTCCAGTTCCATTACTTTGTAGGGCTCTTTATATACTCTAGTATTGTATAGTACTCCAAATGACCAAACCTCATTCTGGTAAACACCCATATCAGCCATTGAGCCTCTATTGAACCATAATTTGTTGCTAAGAACCTCCATGATTCTCATGTATGTAGCTGCTACAAGTCCTCGGAATGCTGATGCTATTAGATGTTATTCAGCTGCATAAGCCTGGAGCAACAACTGTTGCTGCTATCAGTAATAGCAATAGCAGTGTGACTTGGTGAGTCATAAACAGTAGCAGGTGTATTTTATGTATGTCCTCTCAATCCTACAACCAAATTGCCCAATGTCCTGTTCTGGCCACCCAAATACATGTTTTCTCTTTGTAAGAAAGATTAATTACTAACAATCTGCTTTTATTCATTTTGTCAGGCTTGTTGGTGTTTATTGATTTTTGGTCCTAATTATTTAGTTTCAATGTTTGCCTGCTGACTTTGTAGAAACTGATGATGACTTATTACATTCATTTTGGCTGCTTTCTCTGCAGGATCACTTAATGTATGTGCTTCGTTTCTGCAAAAATGTCTTTGTTGAAAAAGGCCTGGTAAGCTTTCTTCCAGTGTGCTTGCACCCAATTATGGTATTTGTATGTGTTTACATTTGATGCCATCATGAGCAAGTGAAAGGGAGCTTTTTTTTTATCACATTGGCATTTCAAACCTAGATTTGTGAGTTTCTTATGACTTCATTGTGTGTGCAGACCAGAGTGAACAATGGGCGCTTTTCACCTATATATTTTTCCTCAACAACCAGTCATATTGATTTTGTTCAAGTGAGTGAGATCTTTCAAGTTTCTCTGTCATTATCTTCTTGGTCATTCCCTTTGCTGAGGTCTTTAAATGATGTTTCTGGAGTACATGGCTATGCCTTGGCAATTCGGATCTTTGTATGTACTACATGTGGAGTCTATGAAAGATGGATGGAATGTTGTTGTGCTTTTCTCAGGAGTATCAGAATGGTGATCTGAGTGGCTATGAACATCAGGGTTATGATTATGGTGGCCAAACCACAGTGGTGAGATTTATATCCAAGATTTTCAAAATTGTTTTGTGAAATATGCAGACTAATCTTGTGTGGAAGTCTGGAAAGGTGGTTGGACTAATGATACCCATAGTTTCACATCAGTCTGTGCAATACATAAGATTGATTTGCTTTCCTTTTTAAGCTCTAAATAAGTTTGCTTTCATAGGTTTCCATCATCTGTGGCTCATGTCCAGGGGTTGCCTCTTGTAAGGGTATGGATGCCTTCTGGATTCCACATCTTTTTTGTTCAGAAGGCTAGGGTTACACTATGATTCCTCAGGGTTTATGGTGTGATGAAGAAGGTATTGTAGTTTCATAGCTATTTCATGTCTTATTTCTGTTGATTCTCTAGACAAAGTACAAGATGAGACTAGGAAACTATCTTATTGGAGATTCAGTGTACCATGATGACCATAAAGTTTTAGTTGTGCCTATTGGCTTCAGTTGTTTTTGGTGCCAAACTTAATGTGGGGCCTAGCCCTAGAAATCAAGCAAGTGCATTGTTCTTGACATGCTCTGTGTGGGTATTTTGATTTAGATCCAGATGGATGCATCTGTAGTGTGACTCCAAATAGTGATAAATGCTTGTAAGTTCCAAGTTTTTCATTGAGACTTTGCCATAAACTTCATTGTGATGTACTAGTCTCTACTCTGCAACTGAAGAGATTAGGGAATTCAATTTTTTGTTTTAACAGGAGGCCTACTGAGAAGAGGCTCTTGATGAGGGTTTATCAAGATCAAATTATGTGACTTTGTCTTATTACGATTTGCAATATGTTTACTGGATGTGCTGATAATGTTGTTAAATACAGAGCTGTAATTGGAACAATGGCCATTAAACCCCATTGGATGGAATTTCAATGTTATTACAAAGGGTAATTTGTTGGTTAAGTAACTACAGATTTTTTACATGCAAAATTGCAAATCACAGATTGATGTATGTAATATTTATTGGTTGATTTTTCAGCACTAGTGGAATATAATAGAGACCTGATATGTATAATGTACATTAGTTAAAGTAGGTGTAGGTGTGTTATTAATGCTAATGTGGCAATGGTTAATGCTACTAATCTTGATACATCATAACCTTAACCTTAACCCTAACCCTAAACCCTAACCCTAAAACATGTTTAACATGTATGATGGAAAACCCTAACCCTAACCCTAACCCTAAAACATGGGCCAACAGTTGCATTTGCAACTAAATCTAACAATTGTTGTGTTGCCATGTGGCGCACTATAAACGGTCTAATGAAAAACCCTAACCCTAAAACATGGGCCAGCAGTTGCATTTGTAACTAAATCTAACAGTTATTGTGCTGCCATGTGACGCACTATAAACGGTACGATGAAAAGCCCTAACCCGAAAACATGGGCCAACAGCTGCATTTGCAACTAAATCTAACAATTGTGCTACCATGTGGCGCACTATAAACGGTACGATGAAAAGCCCTAACCCTAACCCTAAAACATGGGCTAGCAGTTGCATTTGCAACTAAATCTAACAGTTGTTGTGCTGCCATGTGGCGCACTATAAAAGGTACGATGAAAAACCCTAACCCTAACCCTAATCTTCCCCACGTGCACAATGACATAGCATGGTTGATCCAACACGTGTCTGCACCCCAACGGTTACGACTTGGACGGTCTAGATTAATTAAAGTATTCTTAAAACTAAATATTTAATTACAAAATAAAAGTACACGTGTTCGCATACAATTGGGTTAGCTAGTTCAATGGGAACGCAACCCCTGTAGTTGCATGCAGTCGCACTTACAATTGTTAGTATAGAATATGGGTGGATGAAACCGTATAACCCAAGCGTATATACTTGTCATATACGTATTGTCGCATGCAACTTGTCTTATGCAACTAGGCGAATTTGCAGTTGCATGTGTTGCATGCAACTGAAAACCAGTTGCATATGATAGTTGCAAAATGGCAAATTTCTAGTAGTGTTTCCAACTTGTTCTATCAAGTAGGTTATATAGATTCACGGTTTAACAAAACATTGAAATGCACAACCCATTTCAAATATTTCTAATCTTCGTGAAACATTTTAAGTTATGGAACCAAATAACTAGGGTGTATGCACTCTAAGGTGGCTCATTTTTTGAAAAAAAAAAAAATCCACAAAAGTTAGTTCTATAGTGTTAAAATTTTGAAATTTTTTAGTACCATGGCTTCAATGGTAATAAAGTTCATGTATCAAAAGGAATAAAGTCCATATTAATAAGATCCCACCTATATATTCCAAATTTATACACTTCTAGGAAAAAAAATTATGTTAGGGATTTATGAAAATATGGCTCAATTTTGACCATTCAAAAATCCCTAACTAAAGTTTGATTATGATTTTTGAAGGAAGGTTGTCACATAAAAAATCATTACTTGATGTTACACCATATATTGAGTCCCTATAGATAATTTGGAATAAAATTCAATATCAACCTTTTATTTTCTACCATTCCAATTTTTTGACCAATCCATATTTTTTTACTTTACAAGTCAATTGTGAAAAGTTGATGTACTTTTATTGAAAAATAATTAGATAAATACTTTTATAATCAAGTTTTCAATGTATAATTAATTTCAAATTCTCAATTTGATAAGCTTTTTTATTTGTTATAAGTGTCCAAAGAAAGGATATTTTGCAAAAATGGGCATTGTGATTAAAAAAGTGAACCACTTTAGTGTGTATTCACCCACTAAAAGGTGGAAGGTAACACATTCCCAACCCACTAGCCCATCATGTGCACCAATTGCATCAAATTTTGCAACCAACTTCTTGCCTCTCCTTTCAAGCAAAATGGTATTGTCTATCGCATCAACTACATAAGGGCCACGGGTTGTGGGCTACCCTCCCAAACTAAGACTTCTTAGACTTGCACTGGATTAAATTGAAATTGTCACATAAATTCAAGAATTGTGGAATTGAAGGATTGGGTGGACTTGGCATTTTCATTACATGATTCGAGGACTCGAGCAACTTGGCTAGTAATTTCAAGCAATTTGGATTCAATTGTTGTCATTCGTGATGACAAACAACCTATATTGCCACCTTACCATAATACGCATGTAGATGCCAAAGGTCAATCCTAACATGTAAATCTAGGCTGAACTTATGGGTTACACAACCTCGAAAATATTTTAAATACCATATTTAAATATATGCAAAACTCAAATAAGGATAACATTGGACAAGATTTAGGAAGACCTAGTTTTAGATGTGGGACATTGGAAAGATACTAACATATGCAGCAATATCATGGTGATCTCACTTGTCATGAACAACAAAATTGGAATTGTTAGGAATCAAATCTTGTATTTTGTTCATTATAACAAGTGAAAGATCATACATTTCTTCCATTGCCAAATTTAGCTAATAATCCAACACATTGAACATAATATTCAACAAGGGCATGAATTTGCACAATATTAACAAATAAGAAAACCAAATTGTCAAAGATATAACTAGGGTGTAGGTTGGCCTAAAAGCATTAAACCATATGTGTTTACAATCTAACATTGTCATTGGAATGTTGGCACAAGTACAATGTTGGCATTATGATGCCACAAAAAGAAACATTGGGTTTCAAAGCTTTAGGCAATACACACCATCTTGGCATATGTTTGTTTAGACTTTTGCCCTGCAATTGCTATTTATGTGAGTGAAGGGCTCTTGGCTTTAGTTTGTTTCTACAATACACACCCACACCCAACCATGTGGTAAGCCCATCTTCTACACAAACCTGGAAAAAAACAAAATTTAGGTCCATAAACTTATAAGAAATTCTGGCTCTTGACCCTATTTTGTTTTTGTAATACACACCCACACCCAACCAAGTGGTGAGCTCACACTTTACACAAACCAACAACAAAGCATAAACTTAAGAAACTCCATAAACTCACAAGGAATCATGGTTTTTGGCCCTAGTTTGTTTCTACAACACACACCCACACCCAACCATATGGTGAACCCACACTCTACACAAACCAACAACAAAGCATAAACTTAATTAACTCCATAAACTCGCAAGGAATCATGGTTCTTGGCCCTAGTTTGTTTCTACAACACACACTCACACCCAACCATATGGTGAACCCATCTTCTACACAAACCAACAACAATACATAACTTAACTTCATAAACTTGCAAGGAATTTTTACCAGTAATGCTTCAACAAATGTTTTCCCACCTCTTCCATATTTTGAAGCCTTTTCTTGGTTCCCTCGTGCATCACACATACTTCCTACCTTCACAATTGTCTTTTCATCTATCCAATATGCCATGAGCCTTTACCACTAGTTTGGCTCCATGCCCATTGGGCAAATACATTAACCTTTTTTCATATACAAATGTTTCAACCAAGATTGCTTTCCTTTCAAAAAGCGACAAACACTATCTTCAAATCCCTTAATAGATAGTGGGTTGTTCAAATATTCAAACTAGTCATCCATTCATTGATGAAGGTCTACCATGTCTATAGGGTTTTGATCCCTAACATGCACAATAGACACATCAACCACACGGGGTGTTATTGACCTTATTGTGCCATCCCATGAAGTTTTGCCTTTACATGCCCCATTAATCCTCCCCCTTACACTTAGTTCAACTACTTGGGGTTTCAAGCCTTTTACCACTTGTTCTTGTGCCTCCACATCAACTATTTTTTTTCCTGCCTACTTCTAAGCCCTAGCAATTGATTCTAGTTGAAGGCAGTTAGGGTTGTCAAGTGGTGACATGGTGGTTGGTGGCACAGTGGTTATGGTTACCATGACTTATTGCACTGGGCCTTTAGATATTACAAGATGTACTCCAAGAATTGTGCTTAACATTGGTTGCCCGATTAGGACTTGAGAAACTAAGGATGGATGCATGACAGGGTTAGGCATGCTAAGAAAGACTTGCGAAAAAAGGCATTAATTTTTTTTGCATGGAATTAGGGTATGAAGAACCACATGTTTGTGGTCTTGGAGCTACCATTGGTGTTAAGCCCACTTGCATTCCAACCACATGGCCTAATGCCCCATTGTCCACCACCCCAATTCTAGGGAGGAATATTAGACATATAGGCTATCCACCACTTGCACCCTAATTTTGTTTTGGAGGCATATTGGATGTAGACCTGCTTGCTACCCCACCCCATTGAGAAAACCCCATAGGACCCCACTGATATTTTTTTTTTGTTGTAGCTCAGGTTGTGGCCATTGTTGTGGCCCACCTTGTAACCGCAATTGCCCTCCACCTTGTCATCACTGTGGCATATTATTTGAGTTTAGTTTTTGGATCCATGTCACAAGCCTTACATTTGGAGCTATTGTACATGGGCTTGTGGCAAACTTTTTGGACACCTTGGAACAATGGCAAGCAAGACACAATCATGTCTTATACAAGTTATGAAAACCCAAACATTCAATAACCTAGAATCACATGATTGATAACAATTGGACATTAGAGATGTAATGAATAAGGTCTAGATATGAGAGCCTAGATTGCTAGATGCTCCAAATAATAATATAATGTGATGATGTAATTGAAATTGTCATATGACTATCCATTTTTGTAATATTGAAATTGAACTAAGCATCTTCAGAATAGAATGACTACTAAACAAAAGAAACCAATATTCAACCAGGGGATTAAATTATCAAGACCATCAAACATCACCTAAAAGAATCATCGCAACTATTTAGTTGATATTAATTTCATGAGTGATTCAAAAATATTAATTTGGACCCAAAGTTATGACAACAAAGGTCCACACTTTATACGAATCATCCAAGTGATTTTTAAGGGTTTCAACTATTTAGATTCCAATATATTTAAACCATGTAACATAGATGAATTAGGGACTAATGCTACAAATGGTAGTTTGCAAAGGCATGACATTAAAACTCCAAGCAAGTTCCAACTTCCAATGAATTCCCAAATTAATGGTGTACATACATAAGAAGGAAGAGGCACCAAACTACATTAATAAATTGGCAAAGGCATACATCTATCTAGAATTTCAAGCAAGCTTAATTAATTAGACTTCAAATAGCCAGCTTCATTTATAATAATTTCAACAAATTAGGTCTGTAGAGTGCATGACACTAGAACTCCAAGCAAGTTCCAACCTATAATTTTCTTATAACATCATAATGATTATGCAATAAGAATCAACTAAAAGAAAATTTCATTGACATCTTAGGCTTCTTACTTGCATTGAAGGTTGAAAAGCAAATAAATTAAGCTACAACATAGAATGATCATTAACCCATGCAATCTAAAGGGATTTGATTCTATTGAAAGAAATTCATGTTCATGATCAATAATGACATAAAAACCCTTTAAGGTGCATTTTGCATAGTAGTCTTAAGTGACAAAAGGGAGCTCACAACATGCTTTTACCCCATCACAACACTAATAAATACATTGGAAGAATAGAATAAAAGGAAATCAAGCTCTTAATGACTTGAAGACACAACTAACAAAAGTTGGGACAAAAAACCAATAGAAAGTGAGAAAATTAGAGCTACCTCAAATGTTCAATATCTTGTTGCATTGGCAAGTTTAGGGTTGGCATGCAAGAGAAGAATTCGTTGAAAAGAAGAGAAATCTCAAATAAAAAATTTGAACTTTCAATAAGGGGACAACTTGTTCTTCACTACTTGCATACCTCTCTTCATCTTCTTCTACTTCATTACTTGCATACCTCTCTTCATCTTCTTCTTCTTCATAACTTGAGCCCTTAGAACAAGAACTTATGTCCTGGGTGCTTTTTGGACCTCTCTCATAAGCATACTCCTCCATGTTCATAGTTGCTATTAGCTTTGGTTTACTTGCTAATCGAATACTACAACAACGTGCACTTCCTTGGCTCAAAGGAAGATGAGGCTAGCCACTAGCCTCGTCTTCCTTTTTTGCTTTCAAATGCTCCTCCTCCAAATAACAAACCAACCATAAATGAAATGTGAGAGAAGCTCTTTTGATGTTGTTATTCCAAAAATTAAACTAGAAGAGATGACATATTCAAGATAAACCTTTTGAATGTTTCTTTCAAGTGTTCAAACCTATGAACTAACCTAGCAAACATCTAGTAGATAAAAAGGAAAGAACACTCACAAATCTTTTACAACTTCTTCAATTCTTAGTCCTTTCATTACTTTTTACAAACAAGCAATGTTGCGATTCCTGGATTCTACATATGGATTTGTTTCTAGAGCAAGGGGATGACCTTTATTGACGCACTCCCAACTCCTTGAAGGACTCAAATGTGAGTCCAAGTGAAAGACAGCGGAAGAGGGAGGAGTCGGGATGCGCTCCCTAGCTCACAACACTTGGAGGGGTAGAGGGGCGTGTTGGAGCTCCGGGATGGGACTAGGAAGAATTGACAAGCTTATTCACTCACACGGGCCTGCACACAACCCACACAAAGTGGTTAGTGC
>Ga0209208_10010550_pt1 | contig 11972 bp, 10 predicted proteins | sample S1TSphfallax_3_FD_187694 | JGI IMG/M metagenome (GOLD analysis project Ga0209208, IMG submission 187694) | Host-associated microbial communities from peat moss isolated from Minnesota, USA - S1T2_Fd - Sphagnum fallax MG (SPAdes) (version 2) | ecosystem: Host-associated > Plants > Peat moss >...
ATTCCCAGTTTTCAATTGGCAAAAGTGCAGGAGTATTTCTTTACATGAAGCACAGTGCTGGATTTGCAATTCTTTAAGGGCAAAGCTCTCTGTGTAGGATGATTGAAATCAGCAAACTCTCCAAGGTTGATGATCCTTTCACCAAGCATCCAGGCATGTGATGAACCGTGCTTGCACCAACAGAGAGAGAATTATCATATGAAACCCAACATTTGACCAATGCTTCAAAACAGAAGTTTGCAGATGCAGGGGGCAGCTCGAGGTGTTTTTGTTTTGAGAGTTCACTATGACAGAAGAAGATGAAGAAAGAAGAAAGAAGAATACCAAAGAAAAAAAAAGCTTGTCGAATTTTTCTTCGTATTTATTGGTCATCTGATTGAACTGCAGACACATTGATTCTGTGATCAGATCTTGCCATTGACAATTGCCATTCTTCACCACCACTCATGCTGTCTTGGCAACAGCCTTCTGAGTTTCCAAAGACACCACAGATATCACCAGCTTCTCCCAACCTTGCTACAGCACCTAGCAAAACAACAAGACCCAAAAATCCGCTTTCTCAGTCACAACAGAACAGTTGATGAAACAATAGCTGATGAAAGACTATCGGTTGTGAGACTCAGAAGCTCATCCCCAGGATATCCTCCAAAGCATACATGATTTTTTATTTAAGTTTTTGGGCATGTCCACTTGCAAACTTTAGATCTTCCAGTACATGTGCTAACTCTTTTGAAACCATAGATAACCCATGGTTTGGCCCACAACAATGAGATTTGACTGATTCTTTTGCAATGAGTTTGAGGCACATTTGCATGAAGAATTGCAGGATCTTTCAGTTCCAAAAACATCTTCTGCCTCAGATTTTGCACAAAGGATGCATGGGTGGGGGGGGAAATGTTCACTTCCAAAAACCATCTGCCTCAGATTTTGCACAAAAGAATTGGAGGATTTTGCACTTCCTAAAAATCATATGTGCTTCAATCTAGACCTCTACAGGTGCATTCCTAGTGCAAGCAAACTAGGCTCACTGTTCTGACAGACAGACACTTCCCATGTGGACATTCTAGGGTGAACAATCTGAACCAAAAAAAACCACCAAAGAAGAGAAGCTCAAAGAAGAGAAGCTCATACATGTATAGATACACACATACATACCATTGTTGCATGGAATTTGAGCTTGAACTCTATCACTTGCTTCACTTTCTCTGGCTTCTTCTTCAGCAATTTGAACATCTTTCAAAGGCTTGAAGAAATCCCTGATAAATACTTGATTCCTGCAAACTTGCCCACCTTTCACCACCCTCTTTACTTTCATGTCTTTCCCAAATTTCTTCAATCCCTAGATAGATAGTTCTTGAACCCTTCTCCATCACACCACCACCTTCAAAGCAGCATTTGGGTCCTTGTGAAAAACAAACTCACTCCAGATTCTGCTCCAACACCCACCAACCACCTAGCGCTTCACTCTTTCTTTCTCCTCTGTTTTTCAAATTCCAACCACAAGCCATTTCTGCTCTCCACTTGTGTTTACTGTGTCTTCATCAAATCAAAGCTTTTCCCAGGAGGGAGGAGGAGGTCACCATCATAATCATCTTAATCCCCCTAATAAAACAACAACTACTCCCCACTTCCCTTCCCTCTCCCTTCTCTCTCTCCATCATCATCATCATCATGGAGACAAAACCCAAACAAAACAGAATCCATACATTTGGATGAGGAGAAGAATTATTTGTACAACCTAGACTTTACTCACAAGGGGATCAAATCAAAATCATTACTGAAATGCTGCCACACAAATCGTAGGTGGCCACAACTCAGATCAAGCCTCCAGGCAAATGAAGTCGGCCTCCATGCAAGTAAACTACTACCACATCTATAGCATTTCTTGACCAGCATGAAGAATTTGTGACTGTATATATCTAAGAGGTATTAAAACTATGAAGTTTTATTTGTCAAACTGCTTCTGCTGATCTAGGCTGTTATGCCATCCATCTACTGTGGCATCATCTTCCCGGAGAAACTCTTCGGCCACTCTCAGAACCCTCACTTTGGTGTCTGTGATTTCTAGAACCTGTTGTGACAATCCCACATTCACTTGATCAATCCATAAGTAAAGGAAATGATGTTTCCCATGCTGAGAGGTTTACTGGATGTATCCAATTAGCAACAAACAGGTGGGGAGTGAAAGATGTGTTCAATTTCAAGATAAGCAGTGAAAAAAAAGAGTTTTTCAGAGTGGGGTATGTATGAGATAGGTCATAGGTTGAAATCCAAAGAAGCTCCACTTCAATAGGTTGATGGTAATGCAATAATGAGGGCAGTCATAAGCTTATGTGAGTGCCTCACAAAATGTCAAACCACATCCTTCATCATGAATGAAAGTGATGAACTGCCATGACTAACTACCTAGTGACTTCATTAGCTCCCAGTGGTGGATGTAGAAAAGTATATAACAATCCACCCAAAATTTTTGGCAAACCATTATATAAGATCTGTGTCCTAGGTTTCTGTCGCATTTCCAGAACCAACAGGGAGATTCAATCATGATGTTGGCTACAGCTTAAGAGAAATAGCAGAGACAGGCACCTGTTTGGGCCTGTCTTTATCTGTTTATTTGGAAATGAAAGCCAATTATACAAACATTTGAAGGAAAGAGAAACTAAACCACAAGAGACAAGAGAAACTTGAGGATAGATGTCCTATCCACTTATTTGGAAATGGAAGCCAGTTACACAAACATGTGAAGGAAAGAGAAAAAACCACAAGAAATAAGAAACAAGAGAAACAACGTGTACCTTCTGGGGGAAAGAGATATAGTGTCTGTGACAACACATTCATCTTCAGTTAACAGATTTGAGGATAGGGGTTAGAAGACCACACCTCAGGCAAAGCATGCAAAACTCCACTAGACATGCCCACATCTATTCGCCAAACTCGTCCATCACACTTGCTGCAGACCACATCACATCAGACCCTTATTGGCCATTTCTCTTTCACCCACATCCTCAGACAAAGAGGCCACATTAGGTAAAGCAGCACTGACCACCAGTAAATGATTCCATTTGATCAAAACCATTTTCATTCACACACTTCAAGACTACAATTCCTGCTCAATGGTTTAGTTTCACCTCCAAAGAAATAAGGTCCACGAGAGGCACAGCTTACCAGTTAGCACCAATTGTTTGAGGGGTGTGGCCCACCACAAGGCCCCGGGCCTTTGCAGCCACCAATGCTGCTGACAATATTGCACAGGGCTACAGTACATCCATCCCCCAGTTCACCAAGTCATTAATGTCAAAGACTGGAATTTCCTAAAGACCAAATAGTGATACAGAGGGGTGCCAACAGGAAATTGAGCAATTCAAAATTCAATGCAAAGCATATCAAGAAAAGAAAGTTTGAACAATTGAACATGCTATACAGAACAGGTTGCCAGAGGAGAAAGTGAGGAACCTGAATCTTTTCCTCAGGATTCTCATATCTTTCATGTGAGTAAAGCCTACTCCAGACTACGCTGTCATACCCTTTGATAGCAAAGAAGGGAATTTGGGCAGGCTGGCCCCAGCGATTGTTAGCATTCTTCATCCAGAGGCTTACTTCACGGTTCATCCTCTCCAACCCATACTCCACTTTCACAAGAAGAAGCAAACAGACCTACCCACAGGTTAAGTGCCAGTGTGTGTGCACTATTCAACTATTTTAAGGCGGCACAACTTTCACATGCACAGGAACAATGAACAAGAAAACAAGCCCCAAAAGAAGGTGCACATTAACTAATCCTTCAAGCACAGAATTTCAAAACTCTGTTGTTTAGTCTACTCACTTCTCCATTTTTCTCTTTTCATGCTGTTCAAAGTGCAGTTGTGAATGAGCTAACAAACTCCAGGAGTTAACACCCAGGATCCCTCAGTACAATTGAAGGGAAATGGATGTCAGATGGACCCAGGTAAATGATCTCACCATGGTGAGGCATGATCCCTCCATGGGCAAACAGCCAGTCATTCACCTTAAGTGCCACCCCATGACAAGCCAGCTGCTTTGCCATTGGCCCTCCTGCCTCAAAGAGCAATGACCTGGCAGCTATTCCCTTCTGCAGCTGTCACAAACCTCCCACAGTCCAACTCTGCCGTTCAATGGAACATCCCTTGACATGGCTCTCATTCTGCTCGTGACGAGTTTCGCTAAGTAAATGAGATTATTGTATACAGGTAGTGGTTTTGTTGCCAGTATGGATTATAGATAATTGCCTTGGAGTGAATTTTGAATTGCTCGATTTTAGCTGTTTGTAGAACATATGAGATGCCACAAAATTCTGTGTCTTATGACCATACCGGAGGCAGGAAATTGGTCCCGAAAACATTCTTCATAGGCAGAGGTGTATGAAAGAATGAAGGAACCATGCTCTACACTGATGCAGGGACCAGCTCTATAGCGCCTTTTGTGAAAGCAATGCTGAAAAATGAAAGAACAGGAAAAGAAGAGTGAGTACATTGAGACAGATGAACAAGACGGGAGTACCCTAAGATAATTGAAGATAGGGAGCCAATTGCCAAAGCTGAATCCTTGATCAGCCTTCTTTTCTTGTGAGGTTGCATACCACTCACCAAATGCTGCCTCCCAGTTTCCACCATAATCCTCCTCACAACAATCTGCAAATGCTTCAGCTTCTTTGAATCCACCTGGTGTAACATTGCGGAAATCACCAGCTACATTCATGGTTTCATGGTTTCCATTGATCTGGGCACCCCCAAATGAAACATGTAGATGCAGACACAAAACAAAAAGTTTCCATCAAACCTCATCACAATTTGGCTGCACTTTTTGATCTTTCTCAGAATTACTCAAATGACCAGAACTTAATGAATTGAATTGCACATCAGTTGTTCATTTCTTTGTGAATGTTGGCAAGCTCCAATTGAGACCTGTAGCCTTTCAGATTATTCTTTTCCTGTATACCAATTCTTTCCTGTTGGTGCTCTGCAGACAGACAAGAGCCCAGAGATTCTGTTCATGTATATGCTACACTGATGTGGTCTGATGTCCCAGAAACAGAGCAACAGAGACAGTAAAAAGACTGAACCTGAAAGACACTGCCGCCATTGCTACGTGCTTGCTTGCCCAACCATGCCAGCAGTGATAATATTGCAATCTCATCCTCCCCTCTATCAAGTACATCACCTACTTGCACCAATACCTGCGCCCTCACTAGCAGCAATGTTTCAAATCAACATAGACACTGCCAGCCAGCAATGGGTGTGAGCTCAATGCAGCAGCACAAGTCATTAGGGTCTATGAGATCAATGCAGCAGCAGCAACAGCAGAAGTAGTTGGTGAATTTGGACTGCTCCACAACCCTAATCTTTGCTTCTTCTGCTTTGTTGAACTGGAAAAAGCTTTTGACCAGCCAGTTTGTTTGTTTGTTACCGTGGTTCCACCAATCCAGCGATACAGTCCATCTTTGCTCAGAACTCCAGCCAATTGTAGAGCCCAAAGCGTTCTCTCAAAATCCCCATGTAAATCACCAACTGCATCATTCATTCCCCTCAAACCGTCAATCTTTCATCACCCACTATGGGTTTCCACACACACACACACATATGCATGCCGTTGCTTCCTGTTCTTCTCTCACACATACACTCACACATGTACTCCCCCTTAGAACATCCAACCCAATACAATTAATTATTTAAAAAATTTAAAAAGAAGAAGTTTGAAACACAGAGAGAGAGAGACAGAGAGAAAGAGTGATGTGTTTACAAACAACAACACTTACTGGCGACAATTCTTCGATCGGGAGCCGAGACAATAGTCGGAGGCTGCTGCGGCTGCTGCTCCTCCTCTCCATTCTCATACAAAATTGGCTTTACGGCAGCATCAAGCGCAAAATTGCTCAATCCACCGACGACCAAACCCCTAGGAAGAGGTCTTCCCCACAAACACCTGCAAAAACAAGTCACGAATGCTGCAACGACAACACGCCCAGCGCTGTTACTACTACTACTACTACGACCACTAATACTGGCTGAGGCGTGAACCCTAAACTGCTGCCGAAGTCCGTCACGACAACAACAAGACGAAGAAGAAAAACAACAACAACAAGAATAAAAAGAAGAAGAATGGAGGAAAGCAGCAGCAGAAGAAGAAGAAGAAGCAGCAGCTGCAAGAGCAGGAGGAGGAGGCAAAGAGATGGTGGGATGGTGATAGTGGAGAGGAGAAATAGAAGGGAACAGTGATGAGGAAGCTCGTGGATGCAAAGCAACAGCCATGTTCATGATAGCCTAGCAACCCAATTTCTCAACTGTCAAGAGAATGGAGGGAACCCAACAACCCACAACACTCCTCAATTGGGTGGTCAGAATTCATTGGTTGGTTTGTTGGTTGGTTTGGGTCTTTCTTGTTGTGGATTCAATTGGTAGGTGGTAGAAACCAGTGTGTTGTCCGGTTATCTAGTTTTAGGACAAACCTCTGGAGATCAACATATATAGCATTCTTTTTATTAAAACAAGGATATGTATTTTTTAAATTTCTTATTCAAGGAAATTTAGTTGTAAAGATGGTTATGTATTCAACCCCCTTTTATTTTCTTTTTCTTTTTCCCATTTGCCAGTTATGAATGAGTTAGATTTTTCAATGTTAAAAAACTATGGATATGTATAGAGCATATGCATTGCCAAATTTCAAATTTGAGTTGTATATATTATTTTTTTATTTTTTATTTTTTTTAATTACATAGTAATTTATAAGTGCTGTAAAAAAAACATGAACACCCTACAAAGTCAAGTAGCTTGTGGGGGAATTGAACCTCAATTCTTGAAACAAGAACTCTAGCCATTGCAACACAACTAAAAAACTAGTGAAGCTTTAACTTCTAAAAAACACACACACACACACAAAACCACCCCCAAACCCAAAGTTTAAAAGCCCAAAAAAAATCAAAAACTTAGTGCAACTTGCTCAACAACATACATGTTGATAATCAGGTGTGAGGTCCATAAATAAATATATACATAAACGATAAGTCCTACAATGTCACATAAATTGAAATCAATTGCAATGATGCAAACAAAATCAAAAGCAACTTTGAATTTAAAAGTATTAGTTAGAAAGGAAAAAACAAAAAAATATGAGCATGACTTACCTCATCTACATTAACTTGTAATTGTTCAAAAAACCAACTTCTTTAATCAAATCATAATTCTTTTCAGCTATAGAATATTTTGTTTTCATATAATCTTCAAGAACGATAATAGATTCAGTTGTGGATCATTAAGCTAATTTTTACCATCCTAATTATCTTGTCTAGATTTTGCATTTGCAAGCAAAAATGTTGCCATGCTATCAACACACCAACAAGGTTAAAATCACATTAAGTCTTGATTTGGGACCCTAGAATCCCAAGGATATGTTTGATTAAATAGCCAACATTTTGAAATTGATTTTCATGGGATTGGCACCAAGAAAGAAGATTTGCACATGCAAATGGGACAATAGGTAACCTCCAAAAATAATTTAAATATTCTAATAACAAAAGCATGAAAGGACTCTTCTATACAAGTTCTAAGACCAAACATTTTTTTTCAAACTGTGAATTATATGCATCCGCAATTGTTCCACATGCTTGGGAAGTAAAATTGAATTGATCAAAGCAAATCATAAGTAGTGGAATCACTACTTTTGCATCTATTTAGAAGCAAGACAAATTGACTCCCCGGACCCCGCATAGTTCTCCACAACCCATAGATATTTAAAATGGGGATTTGACATGATGGTAAGCATGTTATAACCATTTTGTGGACCAAATGTTTTTTTGAAAAGAAGAAAGGTCTAATCACCTTAATGACTTCCCACCACATGTTTTTTAATAGGATTGAAAATATGTGAATCAAATTTGCCAAAAATTTCAAACCCATCACTAAGTCCAACTACCTCAGTTTCCCTATTGAACAAAATGTTAATAGCTCAAGGCATCTAGCAAAAGCTAGTGCCCTCTTGATTGCATGCAGTAATTGCCTTTACAACAATCTAGACTTGGGTTTTAAAAATTCATTACTATAATGTCATTGTTTTCAAATTGCCATAACATACAAGGATAGTTTTTTTAAACTCAAGACATTTCTCAAACATGACTTTGATTGTAAACCCCGTTCTAACATATGTCTTTAGCTTTCGAGGTGGTAGCCCACTCTCAAAACATGTTTTTTCCCATTATTGCCTCCCCATCATGGATTTTTTTGTCCAAATAAATTTTTTTGTAAACCTATTTGGGCATCTTTCATACTCACTTGCCTCAAATCCATAGAAATTTTTTCATCGTTCATAGCATATTGACATGCTTTAAATGACACATGGCCAAAGTAGTTACCTTCATAAACTCATGAAATGTTCGTCAACTCACAATCAACAATGCTACAACCATGGAAGCCAAGTTGTAACCCTCATCTTTTACAAAAGCAAAAACTCAATGAATTAAACAAAATTTCTCAACCAATGATTGCAATTGTTGTGCCATGTAAAGGCTAGTTGTTTCATTTACCTTCAATAACCCAACAGTAACATGCATAAGCTCCCAAACTTCAATGAGATAATTGATAACCAAAGTGAATGTGTCAACACCACCTCTTAACATCCATAAATCAAATGAAATATAAACAATTGTTGCACTTGTAAATTTTGGAAAAACATGCATTTCCATACACTTGGTGACCACAACAAAAAACATTTTTTCCATAAGTTGTGAACATGATGGAAATAAAAGATGAAGGCATTGACGTATGACTACCCTTCATAACTAGAGAAGTTCTCACATGTGGAAAAAGCTTCGTAAGCCCTTGCAAATATACAGCACCAAATCTTCAAGAAGCTTATGTTGCAACTCATCACGATGTTTGTAAGGATTTGAGGTCCCAAAAGAATCTTTGATTAGAATGTTAATAACTCCAACCGTTTTCTTTGTTGTTTACTAAATGTGTTCTAATTAAACCACATCAGTAAGCTACAACCTCTTGCCAATAAACAAATTTGGGTGCGCACAATCAATTTGTGTATTCATAAAAATGACTCCATTACATTTGTTGTATTTTATAAACCCCTTCCAGCTAAAAATAAAGCAACTTTCGATCAAAACATTTTCATTTGTTTAGACTTGTAGATGAATGCATATCAACATATGTGGGTTCACAATGTCAATAAAGAGGTTATCATTAATATTAAAAAACCCTAACAAATGGATGAACAATTATGATGATTTACAATGCAACTTGATTTTTTGTAGCTACAAGTTACACAACTTCTATTGTTTCCACATTACCAGTTGTCACATTATTAACTACCATGTTGTTTACATTTGAAATGTTGCTAGCAATATTTGATGTTGTCAAATCAAAGAAGTTGGAATCAATTTTGCCCACACTTTCGATAATATCAACAAAGTGGAACTTTCCTTTAGCCATTGCACAACAAAAAACCAACTCCCTACCCACATTTATACCACTATTTTTGTTTAAAAAAGAGCCAAGAAAACCTTTAAAAGTAATTTTGCATTATTTATTTTGACTAAATTGGCCAACAAATAAAATGTGCAGATAAATTTGATGAACTTTGTAAATATGTTCAAATGGCATTAAGAAGTTACATCAAGTACTCTTTGAAATAAAAAATATATCACCACTTACACCAATAGTTTCAACACTAATTTTTTTGAACTATTCATAAAAATCACGAAATGAACATGTTTGCATTTGTTGTTTGGTTCCATAAGAGGTAGCCATAGTTGCATGTAAACAATCACATCCAATAGTTGGAATGAAACTCAAGTTTATAAGAAAACAAAGGAAGTGAATTCAAATATCCAAGTAAAGGAAAATGTAGTAACACCTCACCAATTCTTGGGAATATTATTGTAAAACATCACACTTGAGATTTTGCACAATAAATATAAATGAGAGATGTATAAGATGGTGTTCATGAACACCACATGCCTAAGAAATGATGATTTTGGATAAGGTTAGATATTACACCTATTTTGTGGAACCCCAACTTTTATCTATAGGGTAAAAATAGAACATTAAAGGCCTATTTTAAAACTTTGATAGGCTCACATTACAACCATCTTAATCTTTTAATGGAAACCAAATGTAAGCAACTTGGAATAATGACATGTAATCATATAATGCCATTAAAAAAACATATTCAACTAAATGAATAAATCACAACAAACATTTGTAACTAGTAGGCATTCCACCTCCAATATGCCTTCCAAGTTGATGTTCTCATGATAAACAAATCAAATCCATCAACATAAATGAAAGTTTAATCAATAAATAGGCTAGATTGTAAAAGAACCATATCACAACATTGATTGACATAATGTAGATTTTGTCAAGTCCAAAAATCATACTTTATAGCCAATGACATGTCCACAAGTTGTTAGGTCGTTCACAATGTTAAAGCACAAGTGACAAGAAGGAGAAGCCACTAACTTGACTATTAACAAAACTGACAAGTGATCTAATGTTGGACCTCCATCAACATCCCTATTGTAGAGTTTTAAGCGGTACATTTTTCAACTTGAAACTTGAGATAAATGCACATAAAAATGACCCTAAACCCCATCACCACGTTAAACTCCATCAAAGTTCACCATTGCAAGATGAGTGAAAAATGACAATAATCACATAATGCAACATTTATGTTGTTTAAGGCTTGAGATGTGTATATGGCCCATCAGAACACAAAAAACTTCTTAATTATTGAATCAAATTTAAATAGCTAGTTCAATAATTAGTGAATTTAAATAATTATTTATTAAATATGATTATTTTAATTAATTAATTATATGAATGTGCATATTTATATATAGGTCCTTCATATGCATTATAACAATCCTTATTATATTGTTTTGGCAAATATAATCTTTTTCATTCTTCCATGGTCAAGTCCTAATAAGATGTGTCATGGCCAATGCTTTCATGGTAATCATAAATCCTTTTGTAATCACCATTCATGCAATTCCATTTGTCTTCATGCATATTGTGAATTCTTGTTGTTTTTTAATGTGTTTTTCATTATAATCCCTTTGGTATCTAATCCGGTAGTTAGCCAATTAAGATGATTGTTATTTCTTTTGTTTTCAATTATATTGGTTAATTTTATTTAGTCTATTCCTTTTAAGTATCTTATTTGTCAAGTATCCCATTTTAACTATCCACAATCTTTAGTCATTTTTTTCATTCCCTAACATGTAGTGATAATATTACCATGTCATTAACAAGGTCATCTATGTACACATTGATTCTAGTAAGTTCGAATAGTGATATGTAACTTTTCTTTTAATTTCAACATTATTTATAAATATAAATGAAACTTAGTATACATAGTCCAAAATAAAGATTATGTAATATCAAGTATGTATATACAATGAAATGTAATAACTTGTTTAAAATGTAAGGCCAAGCTTATAAAATTTTCTTAAAGTTGTACATATATACATAAAGAACATAAATAACTTGAGCTAGTTTAAAACTTAAAACAAATCAACACCCATGATTTACGTTCTAATTCAATTTAAAAAAAAGTTGGTTATTAAGTTAAATTTCAATGGGGTTCCAATTAAATTTCAAAAATCAAATTAAGAGATCCTACAACCTAACCTATAACTTGGACTTGATCCTACCAACACTTGTAAGTACCTAATCTTTACTAACATTGAACGGGTATTCAATTATGCACCAAACCCACAATACCTATCAAATCATATATATATACATATGTGTGTATGTATCTACATATATAAATGCATTCACACCTAATATTAAGTCAATGTTAAGTGAAAATCTAGGTGGCATCTTAGGTGGCACCCAATGTTAAATGTGCGATTATTTAATATTAAGTGAATGTTAACTTAACATAAAATCTTTGTGGTAAATAGGTTTAGGTTCTAAATGACTACCTTGGTGTTAGGGGACTTAATACTA
>Ga0209208_10010551_pt1 | contig 11972 bp, 9 predicted proteins | sample S1TSphfallax_3_FD_187694 | JGI IMG/M metagenome (GOLD analysis project Ga0209208, IMG submission 187694) | Host-associated microbial communities from peat moss isolated from Minnesota, USA - S1T2_Fd - Sphagnum fallax MG (SPAdes) (version 2) | ecosystem: Host-associated > Plants > Peat moss >...
GATAGATGAAGATTCGCTTAGAGGTGCTGGCGGCCAAAGCACAAACCAGAATTCAATTTTGTTTCAAACAAATCCGCCAATATTGTATCATTGAGCAGAAATGGCAGAATTGACCACATTCGACCCCAGGATGAAATCATTTCTGCATTTCTGCCGGACGGAAAAGGGATTGGCGAAGAACAGCCTGGAGGCTTACCGCCGCGATCTTGCTCATTTCTCAGGCTTTCTGAAGCAAACGGATGCCGCATCAGCCACGCTCGAAACGCTGCGCGGCTATGTGGATCACCTGAAAGCCGCCGGACTCGCCAACCGTTCCATCGCGCGGCATGTGACAACCTTGCGCAATTTATTCGCCTTTCTGCTGGAACAGGGCGAAATTTCAGCAAACCCCGCCGAACTTCTCGCCACTCCCGCCATCGGCGCGTCCCTGCCCAAATATTTGGACACGCGCGCCCTGGATCAGCTTCTAGCAACACCGGACGAAACCGATTCAATAGGCCTGCGCGACCGCGCTATGCTAGACCTTCTCTACGCCACCGGAATACGCGTCAGCGAACTGATTCAGGTGCGCGTGGCGGATTTGGACGAACTGGGCGGCGTTCTGCGCGTCACCGGCAAAGGAAACAAGCAGCGGCTCATTCCGGTTGGCCGCGTGGCACTAAAATCAATTGAGCGTTACCAAACGCAACAGCGACCGTCCTTATTGAAGGGGCGCATCAGCCCCTATTTGTTCGTGACCGCGCGCGGTACCGCCATGACGCGCCAGGGTTTTTGGAAATTGCTGCGCGGCTACGGCAAGGAAGCGGGTATTATCTCTGAATTTGGCCGCAAAGGCGCGCTCAGCCCGCATGTGCTGCGCCACACATTCGCCACGCATTTGCTGGAAGGCGGCGCCGACCTGCGCAGCGTCCAGAGCATGCTGGGGCATTCCGACATTGGCACCACACAGATCTACACGCACGTGATGCGGTCGCGCTTGCGGCAGACGGTAGATGAGCACCACCCGCGCGCCTCGCTGAAGAGGCCCGCGGCCAAGAGGCGTGAAATAGGAGAGTTGCAATGAGCGATTACATGTTCATGCTGGACAGCCACCTGAATAGCGAACAGAGCAAGGCGTTGGCCGAAGTACGCGATGCCGCTGAGCAAGCGAACCTCAATCTGTTTCTGACCGGCGGCGCCATGCGCGACATGATGGGCGGCTTCCCCATTCGGGACCTGGATTTCACTATCGAAGGCGGCACGGTCAAGTTCGCCAAAGCGGTGGCGCAAAAAGCCGGCGCGGAGGTTCTGTCGGTGGACGAAACCAAGAAAAGCGTGGAACTGCGCTTCCCCGGCGACGTGCTGGCCAGCATTTCCATGGCGCGCCAGGAAAAATACCCCAAAGCCGGCGCCAAGCCGCAAATTTCCCCCGCCACCATTCACGAAGACCTGCGCGGCCGCGATTTCACCGTCAACGCCATTGCTTTGTCGCTGGGCAAGGCCTCGCGCGGATTGCTGCTGGACCCCACCAACGGCCTGGGCGAACTGAGCCGCAAGGAACTGCGCGCCGTCAGCAACTACGCCTTGTATGACGATCCTTCGCGCATTCTGCGCATGATTCGCCTGAAAACCCGCTTCAGTTTCAGCATCGACGAGCGCACCATGAGCCAGTATCAAAACGTGCGCGAAGCCAAACTGGAGACGAAAATCGCCCCCGCTGCCGTCAAGCACGAACTGCTGCAGATTGCGGCCGACCCGCTGGCGGGCGATATTTTGAAGGCGCTGGAAGAAGAAAAGCTGATCGGCCTGATTTCGCCCACGCTTTCCGGCCCCAAGCTGAATCTGGCCGGCTTCCAGAAGCTGCAAAAGGCGCGCCAATCGCTCCCTTTTGGCTTGACCATCGCCACCGACAGCACGGCGCTGTTCTTCTTCATCCTGATGGAAAAGCTCTCGCCCAAAGAACGGACGCAGTTGGCCGCTTCCGTGGAGTTGACCAAAGAGGAACTGGACGCCGCGCACAAGCTGGAAGTCCGAGCCAATAAGCTGGACAAGGAATTGGCCAGCGCCAAGATCACGCGGCCATCGGCGCTCTACGCCATTCTCAGCAAGGTGCCGGGGGAAGTGCTGCTGTTCATCTTGATGCGCTCCAACCACCGGCTGGTGCTGGACCGGGTCAAGAATTACCTGCAAAAGTATCTGCCCATGGCGCAGGAAGTTTCGCCCAAGGATGTGGTGGACGCCGAACCGGGCACGCCGAAGTTCCAGAAGCTCTTCCAGCAACTGATCAACGCGAAGCTGGACGCGCGGCCCAAGAAGATCGTGGTGGAAGAAGTGCCGCCGCCTCCGCCGCCGATGACCGGACGGCGATCCGCCAGTTTCGCGCGCTGAAATGCGCGCTGCCTGCGCAGGACACAAGATTCGACAGGCGAAACCGCCTGTCCCACCCTACGTTACTCTAGTAACTAGATGGACAAGCCTCTGCCGCCTGCTGAAAAGGCGAAAATTGATGCCCGTTTTTTGCGCGGCACTTTAGCGGAAGAACTGCAGAATGATCTGCCTGAATTTTCGAAACCGTCGATGGCGGTTTTGAAGTTTCATGGCATTTACCAGCAGGACGACCGCGACCTACGCAAAGCCGGAACGAAGCAAATTACCGCCATGGTGCGCGTGGGCATTCCGGGCGGCGTTCTGACTCCGGAACAGTATTTGACGCTGGACCGGCTCGCCGATTTGGGCGGACACACGCTGCGAATTACCACTCGGCAGGCGATTCAGTACCATTACGTTCCCAAGAGCCGTTTGCGCGAGCTGATGCAAGGGCTGAACGAGAAATACCTGACCTCACTGGCGGCTTGCGGCGATGTGGTGCGCAATGTGGTTTCGTGCCCCGCTCCGTTTCAGACGGCGCAGCGCGCGGAGATTCAGCCTTACGTGCTCCATCTATCGAAGAATCTGAAGCCCAAGACGACGGCTTATTACGATGTCTGGATCGGCGGCGAACGCGCGGCATCCGTTGAAACCGACGTGGAACCGCTTTACGGTGCCACCTACCTGCCGCGGAAGTTCAAGATCGCCTTCGCTTATCCAGGCGACAACACGACCGACGCTTATGCCAACGATATCGGCATTGTGCCGCGTTATTCAGACGAAGGAACTCTTGCTGGATTCACGCTGCTGGCAGGCGGCGGCATGGGCCAAAGCGCGGGCGTCAAGGCCTCGCATCCGCGGCTGGCGGATCCGGTTTGCGATGTCCCGGCCGACAAGGATGTTTTGCTTGAAGTAGTTTCCGCAATTGTCAGCATTCATAGGGATTACGGCAATCGCACAAACCGCAAGCTTGCGCGGCTGAAATACGTCATGGACGACTGGGGCGTGGCGAAATTTCAGAACGAACTGAACGCGCGCGTCGGACGGACGCTGGATTTGCCAAGCGCGCTCGAATGGCATCGGTCGAACGATTATCTGGGCTGGCACCGGCAGACGGAAAACACCTGGTTCGTGGGCGTGCGCATCATTTCCGGCCGCATCGGCGGGCAGATCCGCGCGGGTCTGCGCCAGATCGTCGAGCGCTTCGGGTACGAAGTGCGGCTGACCGCCCAACAAAATCTGTATCTGGCTGGCATAGCGGACCGGGACCGCGAAGAAGTGACCCGGCTGCTGCAAGAAGCCGGCCTGATTCCAGCCAGCGAACTGCCGCCCGTCCTGCGCCATGCTTTGGCCTGTCCGGCGCTGCCCACCTGCGCTTTGGCAATCACCGAATCCGAGCGCATTATGCCCGAAGTGGTGGGCGAAATCCAGAAGCACCTGAACGAATCCGGCTTGGCGGAAGACGAAGTCACGCTGCGCACCAGCGGCTGCCCGAATGGCTGCTCACGGCCTTACACGGCCGAGATTGGCATTGTCGGCGCCAGCGTCGACATGTACACCATCTACCTGGGCGCGGCGCCGCACGGCACGCGGCTGGGTTTGGCGTTCGCGACAAACGTCAAGCGTCCCGATGTCGCGCCCAAACTTCGACCAATCTTTGAGAATTACAAGGCTAACCGCTTGAAATCAGAGCGATTCGGCGACTTTTGCCACCGCCTGGGCATTCCGGCTTTGCAAGAAATCTCGCTGGCCCAGCCAGTTCACTAGTTAAAGCTGCTAATGCTGTTCATTACCGACATCACAGAATGCGCATAGTCCTCATTCTCGTTATAGATACGAAGCTTACCTAAAGAATCACGTTGCTGGTACAGCGGGCTGCGGCCCAGCTTGTAGCCCACCGTTTCCAGTCCGGAACGAATGCTGCTGAACGATTGATTTCCCTGGTTCCAGCCGAAGATATTGTTGTGCCGGTACGCCTTGCCGCCGCCCGATTCGATGACGGCAATGCTGGGAAGCAAGCGCCAGTCGAGATGATTTTCATCCGCCACGCGCACAAAATCCCGGGCGAGCCCGGACACTGGACAATCCAGTTTTTGGAAGAATTCTTGCAGCTTGGCCACCCTAGGGTCGGCTGGAGGGACGGGCGCTTTTTGCGGCGCGGGTGCCTCAACGGTCCGGCTGCTCAGTTGAAAGGAGAGCGGAATAGCCACGACGCCGACGGCAACGAGCCAACCCCTCTTTCCATAACCAAAAATCATAGGGCTATTCTAACATTCGAATACTATGAACTTCGCTTCGCCGGGTTTGCCACAAACTGATAACCGACGCCGCGCACCGTCAGCAGGTGCTTGGGCGAAGTGGGATCGTCTTCGATATAGCGGCGCAGCCGGACAATGAAATTATCAATGGGCCGCGTGTCAGTGTCCTCGCGCAGCCCCCAAATCTGCTCAATCATCTGCTTGCGCGAAACCGGCTTTCCTTCGTGCTGAATCAGGAAGCGCAAAACATTGGCTTCCATCAGCGTCAGGCGAAAAGTTTGGTCGCCCGCGCAGAGTTCGAGCTGGTCCAGATTCACCGATTTGCCGTCGCCGAAGCGAAAGGCGGCATCGCGCGTTTGCGACCACTGGCGGCGGCGCAGCAATCCCTGAACGCGCGCCAGCAGAATAGCCAATTCAAACGGCTTGGTCAGGTAGTCGTCGGCGCCAGCCGCAAACCCTTTCAGCACATCGCTCGAATGGCCGCGCGCGGTCAGCATCAGGGTGGGAACAAGCTGGCCGGCCTGGCGCGCTTCCGAAATCACGGCAAATCCGTCTTTGCCGGGCAGCATGACATCCAGCACCATCACATCGAAGGGCGGGGCGTCTTTGGCCAGAAGGATTTCCATGGCCTCTTCGCCGGTGGCGACCACGCGCGTTTCATAGCCCTCGGCTTCCAGGTTGAAACGCAAGCCTTCGGCGATGTGCAGTTCATCCTCAACAATCAGGACGCGGCGGCTCATCTGGAAACCGGCAACTGCAGAATAAACGTGCTGCCCTGGCCCAGCCCCGCGCTCTCGGCCCAGGCGCTGCCGCCGTGCCGTTTGGCGACGGAGCGGACGATAAACAGGCCCAGCCCGGTTCCCTTGGCGCGCGCGGCCGCGCCGCTGGCGCGATAAAAGCGGCGAAAAATGCGCCGCAACTCACCTGACGGAATGCCCATTCCGTTATCTTTCACAGACACCGACACATACCTTCCTTCGCGCTTCGATTCCACCTGCACGCGCGCGCCTTCGCCCGAATATTTCACCGCGTTGTCGATGAGGTTCGAAATGGCGGCGCGCAATTCTTCCTCGTCGCCCAAAACCTGCGCGTGGCAGGGCGTTTCATAAGTCAGCGTTTCCGGCTGCAAATGGTGCGATGCGCGAGCCCGTGCCAGGCTTTCTTCAATCACCCGGTCTAAATCAACCGGAGAAAAACTCACCAGCCGCCGCGAAGCGCCCACGCGGCCCGTGCGCAGAATCTGTTCGATGGTCGAAAACAGCCTATCGCTGTCGTCCAGCATAATCTGGTAGAACTCTTTGCGCTTCTGCTCATCCACGTTGCGCGTCTGTAAAGTCTCCAGATACAAACGGATAGAGGCGACGGGAGTTTTTAGTTCATGCGTGACCGCGTTAATGAAGGCGTCATGCTGTTCGTTGCGCCGGATCTCGCGCACCAGAAAGGTGGTGTTTAAGACCACGCCGGCAATCACCATGGCCGTCAGCAGGAAGCCAAAAAAGAACAGAATGCCGGTGTGCCAGTTTTTCACCACCCAGCCGATGTACAGCAGCAGGACAACAACAATGAGACCCACGCCGAGCGCGATGAAGAACGCAATGGAGCGGTGGCGTCCGGGAACTACCATGCCACTAGGTTAGAACGTTGTCCCCTTTTATTCGCAGCGCAGGCATTCCATTGGAGCCACTTTCAGGGCTCGGCGCAGGGGGCCGGCCAGGGCCAGCGCTGCTGTCACACCCAGCACCAGCATCGCGGCCACAAAACTCGCCGGGTCCGACGAACTGAGTCCGGGCACCAGAAACAGGGAAAGCGGGCGCGTGACTAGCAGCGAAATGGCCAGACCGATTGCCAGACCCGCCAGCATCATTCTGCCGAATTCCTTTACGACCATCGCCGAGACATGCCAGGACGATGCACCAATTGCCATCCGGATGCCGATCTCGCGCTTGCGGCGCGCCACGGAATGAGCCAGCAAACCGTAAAGCCCCATGACCACGAGCAGCAGGCCCAGCGCTCCCATGCTGCCCATCAGGATCGCTCCCACTTGCGAAGGCAGAAACGCAAACCCGATGGCGCTGAACATTGTCTGCACTTCTAGGCCGGCCACCGGTTCCGCGCGCCGCAGCGTCTCTTGCACCGCTTTCAACTGCGCGGCCGGAGGCGTTACCGACCTGGCCACAAACTGAATTCGCGGCCGGTCCAGATTTACCTGCCCCATCGGCTCGTAAAGCTGCGGCCGCGCATCCTCGCCCATCGTCATGCACTTTGTGCCTTTCACCACGCCGACAATCCGGTAAGGCGTTTTGTCAGTTGTCCAGCTAAACGCCGCTCCCAGCGGCTCACGGCCGCCCAGATAGCGCCTCACAAATTCATCATTCACAATCACCACCTTGGACCCTCCGTTATCCCGCGCCACAAACGCCCGCCCGCGCAGAAGCGGTATCTGCATCGCGTGAAAGAAGCCGGGCGTGACCGCATTCCAGTTGAATTGCGCCTTCTGCTTTGCTCCTGTTCCATCGAAAGCCAGCGTCACACCGTATCTTCGGGCGTCATTGAACGGATTCGTGGCGGAAGCTGCCACCGCCTCAATTCCTGGAATCGCGCGCAATCCGTCCAGTGCCCGGTCGATGTAAGGATTGATGGTCTTGCCGTCCGGATAGGCATGCGGCGGCAAAAACGCTTCCGCATGAATTGTATGGTTCACATCGAAGCCCGCGCCCATGGAATTGGTGCGCAGCAGATTTTGCAGAAATAAGGCTGCCGTGGTCAGAACCACAAATGAGACGGCAATCTGCGCGGCCACCAGCACCCGCCGCAGACGCAGCTTGCGCTCCCGCCGCATGCCTTTCGATAGCGATTCTTTCAGCGATACCAGCGCCGGCATCAAACCACTGCTTAAGGCTGAAAAAACCGCCAGCATTGCCGCGTACGAAACGATTTTCCAGTTGGTCTCCACATGGAGCCGGACGGGAACCGGCAGCGGCAGCGAGACAGCGGCCATGGCTTTGGCCGAAACCAAAGCGAAGACAAAGCCCAGCAGCGCGCCTGCAAGGGAGACCAGGAAACTTTCCATCAGCAATTGCTGCAGCAAGCGCAGGCGGCTTGCTCCCAGCGCCAGGCGGGTGACCAGTTCCCGCCGCCGCACCGAGGCGCGCGCCAGCAGCAGACCGGCCACGTTGGTGCAGGCGACGAGCAAGACCAATCCGGCCACCACCAGCAGTATCACGAAAAACAGGCCGATGGTCATGGCCTCACGCTCCATTTGCAGCTTGGCCATGCCGCTGACCGGTGCGGCATTCAGGCGCTGGTCGGCTTCGTAGCGATCTGGAAATTCGCCCAGCAGCCGCTGGGTCAGCGCGGGCAAACCGGCATTTAACTGGCCAACGGTCATGCCCGGTTTCAGCCGCGCGTACGCGCGCAGAATGCTGCCCTCTATATAGGTGGGCACGAGGATGTCGGGTGAAAAGCCATAGCCGACGAGACTGCGATAATTTTCTGGCAGAACCCCGAGCACGGTGTAGGCGCGTCCGTCCAGCCGAATGGCTTTCCCTAGAATCGCCGGGTCGCCCGCCAGGCGCGTGCGCCAGAAATGCGCGCTCAGCACGGCGACTTCGTCGGGGTCGTTCTCCGTCCAGCCGCGACCCAGCCGCACGGGAACATCCAGCACGCTGAAAAAGTTTTTGGTGGCCTGGGTGGCAAACGCGCGCTGCGTGGCAAGGCCGTTGTCGAAATTGATAAAGCCTTCGTCGTTTTCGCCCGCCACACCGGCGAACATGCCGCTGCGCTGCAAATCGTCAAGCGTTGCCGGAAGAACATGACTGTTTCCGCCTTGCCGCACATAGACCACTGTTTTTGCGTCGCGCACTGACGGATCACTCAGCAGGAATTCCACCGCCAGCGAGAACATGGCGGTATTGACGCCGATCCCCAGCCCCAGGGACAGCAGTGCCGTGAGCACGAATCCCGGGCTCTGGCGCAGCGTCCTCAGCGAATACACCATGTCGCGCCACAAATTCTCAGCAGCGTTGAAGCGCCATAAGTCAAACGCGTGCTCTTTAATGACCGCGGCATTACCGAACGGAATCGGGTTGTTTGCTGCGGCGGCCATCTCCTTGTGGAACGCCAGTTCGGTCTCCAGATCGCGCGCCAGCCGCCTCCTGCGCCACATTTTCAGAAGCGTTCGGTAAATCATCGAGGTTCCCTCGCCAGCACCAGATCCACGGCTGTTGAAAGCCGCTCCCACGTTTCCTGCTGTTCGGCAATCAGTTTGCGGCCGCGTTTGGTGATTTCGTAATATTTCGCTTTGCGGTTGTTTTCTGAAACGCCCCAGGCAGCTGACAAACAGCCGTCTAGTTCCAACCGGTATAGGGCCGGGTAAAGAGAACCTTCTTCCACTTTTAAAACCTGGTCGGAGAGTAGATGGATAGTTTGGGCAATAGCGTAACCATGCAACGGTCCGCGCGAGACGGAATGAAGTATTAAGAGATCCAGCGTGCCCTGGAGCAGCGTTGGAACGGAGGATTTTGCCATGGAGTGTCGTTTCCTATGAGCATCTACGGAAGCGATAATCAAAAAGTTCCCTAGATTGTCAAGGGAGCCGATATTCTGGTTTTGGCGGAGAAGGTTTGAAGCACTGCATGGAGTTCACTTTCACCGACCCAGGCAGACGGGACAATTGTTTCTCCACAACCCGCCGGAGGTCTTCCGGTTCGCCTGCCGCTCTGGCGTTGATAAGCAGTTCGTGAACGGAGACCGGCGAGGCGGTAAGGTCGCCTTGCACGAATGGATCCTGGCCATTGCTGACGATTGAAGCCTTCAGTAATCCGTCGCTGATTTTTAAATGGGCAATTTGCAAACCTTGTTCGGTTAGGGCTTGATCGAGATTGTCAAGCAGCGGCCCCATGACAGATGCGGGCGATAGCGCGCTGTTCAATTGAATCGACACGTTGCAATTAAGCCAGGCAAGCCGCGCCTCGGCGCGCGCATAATGCTCATAATCGATCTCCAGAATTTTCGTTCCGGTTTGCATTGTGCCCGATAACACTTCGTCCAGCCACGCAGCGACGCCTTCGCCGGTTTGCGAACTCAAACAACGCACGCCGGAAAAATCGGGATACAGATCGGACTTGGAATAGCAGACAAGATCCGCTTCTTCTAATTGCTTCTGGAAGAGGAATGCGAAGTCGGCATTCACATGTTGCTGGCGGCCGGGGTCGACCAGAACGGTGTAAGGAGCAAGGTGGAACTGGTCGCGATGATAGAGCTTGAGCGGCTGGAGGGTGGTGGCGGAAATGTCGGCGCAACTGCCGACGGCTTCGGCGAAGATGACTTGGGCGTTGTGCGCGCGCAGGCGTTCGGCGGCTTCGATTAAATCCGAGAAGAGGCAGCAAAAGCAGCCGCCCGTGACCTGATCGGCTTCGACGCCTTGCGAACGGACCCAGTGGGTATCCACCAGTTCGAAGCCTTGATCGTTCAAAATGGCGGCGGATTTGATGCCGCGCTTTTCGAGCAGGCGGGCTGCGGCGAGAATGAGACTGGTTTTGCCCGCGCCGAGAAATCCGCCCAGCGGCACGATGATGGGGCGGGTCATTCCGTCAGTCCGAAAGCCAGAATGTTTTGGCCAGCCGCGATGGCCAGATATTGTTTTCCGTCGAACACATAAGTCATGGGCGAGGCTTTGAAATCGGCGTTGGTCTGGAATTGCCAGAGGAGTTTGCCGGTGGCGGTGTCGACGGCGCTGAACATGCCGCCGTCCGCGCCAAACGCGGTGATGCCGCTGGCGAGGCCAAGCGTGCCGCTCCAGGAAGTGGCTGAGCCCATTTCCGGCAGTTCCCAGGCGATGCTGCCGGTGCGGATGTCGATGGCTCTCAGAATCTCATGCGGAAGCTCACCCGGCACCAGACGCTGGGAACCGCCGGCATAACCGCGGCCGGCTTCCCATTCCTCCGTTTTGCGCGTGGCGAAGATGCTGCACTTTTCAAAAGACTGGACGAGGTAATAACCGGAGCGCGGGTCGAATGAAGTCGAGAACCAGTTGGTTGCGCCGTCTTGCGACGGGCAGACGCGGGCGCTGTTCGGCGTGGGGCCGGTGAGCGGGAGGAGCACGGGCTTGCCGTTTGCGCCGATTTCCTTGGCCCAGTTGATGTTTTGGATAAAGGGCTTGGCGAGCAGGAGCTGGCCGTCGGTGCGGTCCAGCACGTAGAAGAAGCCGTTGCGGTTGGCCTGGATCAGCAGCTTTCGCGCGCGGCCTTGCCATTCACGATCAATCAGGACAAGCGGTTCGTTGGCGTCCCAATCGTGCGTGTCGTGCGGCGAGGTCTGGTAATACCATTTCATCTTTCCGGTTTTGGCATCAAGCGCCAGGATGGAGGACGTATAAAGGTTGTCGCCTGCGCGCTCCTCGCCATTGTAATCGGGGCCGGGATTGCCGGAAGCCCAATAGAGCGTGCCGAGAGCGGCATCGAATGATCCGGTGAGCCAGGCGACGCCGCTGGGATGATCGATGGCTTTGCCTTTCCAGGTTTCAGAACCAGGCTCGCCCGGTTTGGGAACGGTCCAGAAGCGCCAGACTTCTTGGCCCGTTTCGGGGTTCCAGGCAGCAATGAATCCGCGCGCGCCTTGCTCGCCGCCAGCGGTGCCGGAGATGACGAGATTGGCGGCGATGAGCGGCGCGGATGAGGCGTTGTAGTTCAGATGCCAATCGGCCATTTCGGTTTCCCAAACGAGATCTCCGGTGAAGCGATTGAGGGCGAGAAGATGGGCGTTGTCGGTGACCATGAAGACGCGATCGCCCAGCCAGGCGACGCCGCGATTGAAGCCTTGCGCGGCGTTGCCGATGAGGCCCTTGGTTTTGGGGCGCTGGAAGTGCCAGATTTCGCGGCCCGCGCCGGCGTCCAGAGCCCAGCATTCGTTCGCGCTGGTGACGTACATGATGCCTTCGACGACAACAGGCGTGGTTTCGGCGCGCGCTGCGCCTTCCAGCGGGAAAATCCATTTGGGCGCCAGATGCGCGAGATTGCGCTTGCCAATTTGCTCCAACTGGCTGTAGCGGTTGCCGCTGAGGTCTCCGTTGTAGGTGGTCCAATCCGCTTGCGAGGTGACTTCGCGGAAGGCGCTGCCTTCGGGGCGCAGGAGATGGAGGTGAAGATCGGGCGTGCGGAGCTGGAGGTCGGCGGGGGTTTCGTTCATGACGAGGCCCGTGAGCTTGGCGCCGCTGACGAGTTCAACGGTGCGGGGCGCGGGCGGCGGACGGCGCAGCGGGTGGATGGTCCGCAGGAATTTCATGAGCGCGGTTTTTTCCTGTTCGCGCAGATTGGGGAAGGCGGGCATGCCGAGGCTGGGCTTGCCGTTTTGGAGGACGTCTGAGAGCTG
>Ga0209208_10010553_pt1 | contig 11971 bp, 10 predicted proteins | sample S1TSphfallax_3_FD_187694 | JGI IMG/M metagenome (GOLD analysis project Ga0209208, IMG submission 187694) | Host-associated microbial communities from peat moss isolated from Minnesota, USA - S1T2_Fd - Sphagnum fallax MG (SPAdes) (version 2) | ecosystem: Host-associated > Plants > Peat moss >...
GTGATTCCAGACAGTAAAAATTTATTGTGAAAATGTCCAAATGTGTTAGTTTAGCTCAGGAAATTGGTTTTTGTACGCCAATTTTGTGCAACTTGCCGTGGTTCGTAAAGACGCAACACAGTTGTGGACCTCCAAAAAAGAGTGTAACGACTCAGTATTTCTGATTGGTCATCATAATGATTGGTCCAGGTGGTTTGCTATTAGTAGATCTGACGTATATGCAGTTCCACTTACAGTTTTATTGGTGGGGTTTCCAAATAAAATCAGGTAGACTTAGACATTTAATTTTATTATCCAGAGTGACATACTGCGAGAACTGGTGGAGATCCTCTAACGGTGGTAGACAGTGCGCACACCAGACTGTACATAATCGGTAATTCAGAAATTTCTTCTCAACGTGCACTAAAACAAAAAAATTCAAGCTTTAAAGGTGATTGTTGCCCATTATTTTTGGCCCCATACTAATGCGAGAGGCCTAATAGGGGGTACACAGTGGCCACTGCACATTGTAAAAAATCGGTAAATCAGAAAATTCTCCTCAACATACATAAAGAAAAGTTTTTCAACCTTTAAAGGTGCATTGTACGGCAAAGGCAGCGTTCACGAAATGCGGGGCCCAATAGTAAGTACTAAGTGGAAGCTTATTACTTGTCCCAAAAGCATTGTTGTAGATGTGGATAAGTCAGTACCACCTCGCCCAACTGAGAGAGGCAATATAGGACCTCCGTTTGGGCGGGCATAGGGTCTGGAGCATAAAGGCAGTTTGCACTTTTCTTTTTCTTTTTTCGCAAAAAATTGCCAAATTTCTCCCAAATCATTTCGCCAGTCACTTGCAAGCTAGGATTTGAAGGAAAAAAACCAGACTTTCAGCCAGAAAGTGATCATGGCAAATTATGCCATCACCAGATTTGGTATTTTTCTTCAAGATCTATTGCTTTCATTGAAATGTTGTTATCATCATCAATTCTCCAAATAGTGCTTAAATGGCAAACCATGTCACCATCTTTTTCCTTTACACTTGTGGATTTTTGCCCCTTTCTACATTTCAATCTAAGCCATTCATTTTATTGATCTTATGTGCATAGGGTTCTTTTTGCCACTCATTTTCCTCCTTGCAGGACAAGATCACAAGCCTAAACCCCATTCACAATATGTGTACAGCCAAGATTGTGACTATGAATATCTTAGGCTTGAGCATTGAGTGAGCTTAATAAGGTTTAAGAAAAGGAGTAGGGTTTAAACCTTTAATTTTAAGGTTGTGAAATGGCCTTAAATCAAGGTCCATTAGGTTCGAACTTGAGGCAATTGTGCAATTTGGTGTTATTGTAGCAACCTTGAAGCTTGGATTTGATTTGATCTTTGGTGCACAATGTTGTAACTAGCAAGATACAAAAGACATTTTGAATGTTCAAGACTAATCATCCAAGTTGTTATGAACTAGCATGCTAATTGTTACAAAACAAGCCACTAACCACATAATGTCTCTACCCTAACATTCAAAAATATTATTACAAGTGTTATATTAAGGGAGATATGTAGGTCATTATCCTTTCATCATTATTTTTGCCTTATTATTATTGCCAATATTTGTTAAAGAAAATTTACTTTTTACTTATGTGATGGTATTGTGGGACGTAATCTAGGAGTTTGAATGCAAAATCTATTGGTTTATGGTCAATCAAATAAGCTTCAACAACTCTTGATATGCATTGTTGAGTGGGTGCATTTGTCCATATGTGATCAATATGGCATCCATAAATTGTTGTAATTTCTTTAAGTTGAAGTTTCATTGAATATTGGTCCATAAAACTTTGGAGTTCATTTGGTTGTGTTGAGTTTCAATCAAACATATCAATATTGAAATCGTCAATTATTATCATGGGACAAGAAATTGGCATTAGATCCAAAAACTTTTGAAGGTGAATTACAAACATTAACAAGGATAAAGTTGAAAGTCTATATATTACTACTATATGAATAACCTTTCTTGTATTTGCATTGAATGTTGTTGTAATATATTCAAGTCCTAAAGATGTAAAAGTTTCATGTGATGATAAGGTTGTGAAATTGTCATATATAATCATTGTACCATTTCAACCATTTACATTAATCATTGAATGTGTTCTTATATCAATGTTTGAAGATGTATTATTAAACATTAATATGTTGAAATGTGTTTCATTGAAACACAATATGTGAACTATCTTGAGATTGTATTTTGAAAAAACATCATTTTTATGTAAAGGTAATGATTTAATATTGAGAAATAAATTAATACATGTGTATCACAAAATGTATATGGTTTGTGGACAAGTACATCCATTGTGCAATGGTTTGCAATTAACACATCTCCATGGCAACACTTGGATCAATTTGAATGCTTTTCATTTGCAAAGGTTGTAAAAGGTAAAAAATTTCATTTTTCTTAACACAAAAATGTTTTGTATATGTCAAACCATGTTCATTGAACATTATTAGGATCAAATGCTAGATAATCAAATGTTAATCCTTGTGTTCAATGTACAATACGTCCTATAGCCAATTGAATGGAAAATTGTGTTCTTGTTATAATGTGAGAAGAATTCAAACCAATTTGAATATCTTTAGATATGGGTTTTATTGGTGTCCATGTAGGATGTATTTCATGTTCATACAAATGTGCATTCTTTATTTTTGTGAGTTGACCATATTTGGGATTATTAAATAATATACATATGACTTCTTGTGAATGGGTGAAAATCCTTTAAAGTGTACCACATAAGATGAAAAGAGCCTAATCTTTACTACATTTCTTTTCGACCCTATATTTTGATCCCCATAAAAAATAATGAATCAAAAGTTGTTGAAATTTTCAAAAAGATTATATTTTAAACCATTATAATTTTAGATTCCATCATAATCATCCATAAATATGTTTTTACATGGTAAAAACAGACTAGGTAAAAAAGACATAAAAAAGTGATGTCGTGACAAAATTTTGGTACAACTTAAAGAATTTGGACCCAAATTGAATACTTTAGTTGATCCTTGGAATATTTCATTTGCACCATCAATTACAAGATCATCAAGTGTTGCATAATTTCCAACATAAAGTTCAACCAACATATTTTTCTTTACTTAAACCTTTCAATGTAATTTTGATGTGAAATTTCCATCATTTTGTAATTGAAATGATTAAGGACATGTATTATGATGTTTATCTTGTGCACACAATATAAATGGATCAAAACTTGTAACATAGGAACCAAAGGGACCTCCTTGTTGCCTTCCATTCATCCAATAACAACATTGGTTGGCCATGAATGTAATAAAATAAATATACATGAACACACATCAAACTTATGTCTAAACTCAAGCATAAACAAAATTGTGTCATGGTGTAATGTTACATATGTACATTAACACATGAAGTATAGTAATGGATATAAATATAAATTATATAATGGAAAATAAGACATCTCAAGGACTAATCTATGCAATGAAACACAAGACAATGCAAGGGTTCTACATTATGGAATGTAAGACAATACAAAGAATTTTTAATAACAATATATGCAAGGACTATGTACTAGAAAATAGGACAATATACAGAATTTGCAGCAATTCAATGGACATTACAAGGACTATGTACTGGAATATATGACATGTAAAGAATTCGTAATGGAGTAATGGACATTGCAAGGACTTCATAATAGAAAATAGGACTTGTAAAAACTTTGTAAAGGAACATAGGACTTTGAATGTAAAGGTATGCACTTTTCATTACTATTAAGGAACATTTTGGAATTATGTTAAGTCATTGCAAAATTTTGATGGACTGGAGCATGACTTTGACATGAACAATGAAGAAAAATAGTATGTGTAAGTGGTTTTCAACAAACCTTTAGGGCTTCAAGCTTAACAACCAAGGGTTGATTAGAACTTGAAGTCCACAATGTTAGGTTAGTACAATGTGCCATGTGATTCATTCCAATTTAGAATGATGTTGATTTCACACCATTTTATATGCCCATGGCCATTGCAATCACATTAGATCCAAAACATGTAAGCTTGTTGGCAACATCTTCAACTATCAAACCCCCATACTCCATTAGAAATCTTAGTATCAATTAGGTGAAGTTGTAAAAAAATGGTTTCGTTAATCACCTTTTCAAGATTCAACAACATTAACATCCTCCTAAAGCCATCAATAAAATACACATGCAAAGTACACCAAAATTGATTGTTAATTGTAGTTATTTCATCACAATTGATAGCAAGGTATTTCGCCTTTTGGACAACTTTGATGGATTGCATGATATTGCAACGCATCATCTCCACTATCTCCCAATGTTGGAATCATTCCTATGCTTATAAAGTGTGTTTTTTCACCTTAAAAATTTCAAATAATGTTTTTGTGTTCTTGAGATTGGTCATAGGTCAGTGACAAAGTTTTAAAAATGAAAATAACACAATAATTGTAAGAACTTTCACTTCCTTTCACCAACCAAACCTCCAACACACCATATTTGAAAAAGATTTCAACCTTTGTTAACAAATAAGTGCCCATTCTTTGCATGTTAGTTTTCTATGGACATGCAATATTAGCCCATAGTGCACCTAGGGCATGCAATTTTGCATTTTATGCCTCACATTGTGTTTTTGCAAACTTTCAAACTTTGGCACCAACAATTTCCCCTTTCCATCAATCTCACCATGAACTTTGTAATAAACCATGTTCAACTTGCCATTGCACCCACCACACCTTCCACCCATGGTAACTTCATAGCATAAATCTTTTGGAACACCCACATTCACTTCCACAAGTTCTTTTCTAGATCATCAATTGTAGAAATTTGCCTTTCTTTGTCAATAATCTCAAATAACAAGACTATTATCAAGTCAACAAAACATGTGGTTGATTAAAACACATGCAAGTTGCAATTGGATGATGCGATGTCCACAACAATAAGAACACTTGTGCCCTATGAAATTGGAAGCCCCAAAGAATCCTATCCCATAGTTGATCTTTTGTTAGGATTAACATGATTCATCTTCAATACTTGCAATTTTGAACTTTTTTTTGCCATTTTAGAGGTCAACAATTGTATTGAGCTATAATTCATCATGAAAGTTCATAAATTGGAACACATTTATCCATCATAGGCCTTTTTATTTGGTGGATTATTATAACCATAGAACATTATAAGACCATCAAACATTCATGTGAGACTTTTTCTTTTTGTAGATTTTCACCATTTGCTGACTTAAGAAAATCCAATGTGACTCACACAAAGGAGAATGTGCCAAAGTTGTTAGATATTGAGGAAAATATTTCTTAAATCACCATATTTAAACAATACATTTTAAAAGTTTGCCAAAATACAGCCAAATTCTTTAAAAACTCCACTTTCCTCTTTAATTTGTAGCCAAATTTGGCTAATTATTTTTCTTATAGATGATTGTTAGTGTGGCTACATCACAAAAGTTGAAATTTTTTTTTGGATGAGACTCATGTCTTACAAAAACAATTGTTTAAATTTTCTTCAGATTTTTCATTTGAATTGATTGAATTTTTTTTAATAGTTTAATTTCCCTTTTGTTTTCAATTTCCTTTTAATCAACACTTTTATTCATGTTCACATTGGAACCTATGTTCATTCAATTGAAGTTTTAAGTAATGAAATCACATTCATAAATCCATGCAATTAGAAATCCCTCCAATCACCTTGAAAAAGTGACAAAAGATCATAAGTTGTAATCTACATTATGTGGCATTTGAAGTCAAAATGATAAAATGGCATCTTATTTCAATTGAAAAAGAATTTTTCATTGAAGATGTTGATACAATAAAGAAAGTTTCATTTATGCCAAAATAATTATGCAACATTAGCATACTTTAACATGGGCATTTAAAAAATTCATTAATGTTTAATTACTCTTTGATGAAAAGGTCAACAACTCTGCACAAAACAAAAGTATTGTGGTCCAAAATGTCCAACATGATTAAGCGGACTTCAATTGTGCAATGTTTCTTGTTTCTTTTATTGCCAAATTTTCACCAAATTTTGACCTATACAAAGGAATTTTCACAAGAAAGTTGGTCCAAATTTGCAAGATTTTTGAATAAATATTTTTCCAAATTGCCAGAGTCTTATGAGAACTTCTAGAAGGTAGCCAAGAATATAGAAGGATTCTGTTTTTCTTCTACCTTCATATCTATTATGTAGCCAAATTTGGCTAAATTATTTTCTAGATGGTCACCACTTTGGCTATCTCACAAAATCCTTGAAAGAAACCTTGCTTCAATGTGATAATCTTAGCAAAGTGAGAATTCACGTTGGAACTTGAATAATTAGAGATGGGCGAAAGGCAAAGTTGTACAATTAATTGTTTTTCCACACTTGCTTTAATGTGCCATATTTGTACATGTACTATAAATTTCCTAGTTTACCTTACTTTTTACCCTAAAAAAATTCCTTCTTTAGATGCAATATAGGGCAATTCTTGAGTAAATGGGACATAATCTTCATGTAAACCTAAGGAAAATGTTTAATATTTTCGTAAACCTAGGTACCTTTTCAATGAAAAGTCACCACAAACACTTTGACAAGTTCAACATGCTGCTTGAACGTGTTCAAAAGAAAATCGAAGCACAAATTGCACAGTCGCAACAGATTTTTGAACAGGTCACCAACAACTTTCTGGAACGTATCACAGTAGCCCAACAGTCAACCCTTATTGCTAGTCATGACAATGAGGTTACAAAACAGCTTGTTAAGGAGGTGGTGGAGGAGTCAGGGGGAAAGTGGGTGGATGTTGTGAAGAAGATGGGCAAACAGATGGACAACTTTGTTAGCCAAGGTGGGGCCAGGGAACGCTCCACACGCTCTTGCAGCGCACGTACCATACGATTTGATGAAATAGAAGGTGAGACAGCACATCAACTGCTAGATAAAGTCAATAGTCAGGTTCTACAAGGATAGATGAAGCTAGCCATCAAGGCTATGGTAGTAGTGCGCCAGCCCATCAGCAGGAGAGCTGAGACCAAGCCTGGGACTATACACACATGAGCTATACTTGTTACTTTTGCTACAACTGAGGATAGAAAAGATGTCTGTCAAAACTGTGTAGCTTTGAAAGGTACCCATTGGGGCTTGGAAGAGGATTTGACCAAACAACAACAAGAGCAAAAGAGGGCATCGTGGCATCTATTTGAGAAGGCCAAAGCGGAAAAGAAGAAAGCTTATTGGTGTGGCGCAAACCTTTACATCAATGACACCAAAGTCACAGCTTAGCACTAGGGGTGCTGGGACTAGAGAACATTATGAATCTCCCTGTGGAACATCCATGGGGGGACAAACACGAAGCTAAGTACCAGTTCACATATATAGATATTGTTTGATGACTCAGATGTTGTTGCACTGACTGAAACACACTTGTTCCCTGATGAAACACCATTGCATATGCTTGGTTTTCAGTGTTTACACAATCCATGCCCTATATTTGACATGAGCTTCGTCAGAACAGTAGTGAAGCATAGTGGTGGTGTTGCAATATTTATGAATGACTCATGGTCAGACTGTGTATCCCTATGGAAATAGAACACAAATGGCACCAGGTTGTGGCTGTAGTTCTAGCATTCGGGGGTTGCACCGTTGTTTTTGGATGTAGTGTATGCTCCACCCAAAGGGTCCCCATATGCTGATGAAGGCTTGTTTGATAACATTACTGCAAAGGTCGACATGATTCAAGATCTTGGGGGCAGTATTTTGCTAATTGGTGATTTCAATGCAAGGACCAGTGCAGCTAACGACTATGTTGATTGTCGTTACTTTGCGGATCACATGCTTGACACGCTGCCATTGGGGAATGACTTCCCAGAGGTTTTGCTTGAACGACATAACTCGGACAAGGGGGGGGTTGAAAGGTTGGCACAATGAGTTCTTAGACCTTTGTCACTTTTTGGGATTGTTCATTCTCAATGGCAGGATCATAGGCAATGAATCAGGGGAGTGCACTTGCTTTGCCAATGGCGGTTCCAGCCTTGTGAATTATATGGTTGCATCACCTACTCTGTTTGATTGTGCTACATCACTTGTTGTACATAAATGCCCTCTATTCTGTGGAAAAGGGTGTGATTCCGACCACAGGCCACTTTCATTCAACTTGCAGTTACCTTGGCAACATGTGTCATTAGTAACTTCAGAATCATGTGTAGACATCCGTTGTTTCAAACATGATGCTAGCAAGTGCACACAGTATTGTCAGCACCTACAGCAACAAATTACCTAGAGCATAGCACAGATGAGTGACACAAACAATGCTAACATGGCTATGTAGTTGTTGCATGACTACATTTGTAATGCCGTTGCGGTTATGCATGGCTGCCCTGCAACACACCAGTACAACATAACATTGTCATCAACCATGGTTTGATACTGAATGTCACAACAAGCACAAGGAAGTATCTGCATATGCAAAGCTTCATCCTGATAGCCATCTAGCACGTGAACGGAAGAAGCAACTTAAACAGCTATTGCGTTGTAAGAAACGCACATACAAGAAGTTGCAAGGCTGACAATTCTGTGCACTAGCAAAGACCGATCCAACCAACTCTTGGAGGTAGTACTCCAAAAGCAAAGAACGATCTGTTGCTATCAGCAAAGCAAACTTGGTTGCTGGCTTCCAAAAGCTGCTGGAAGGACAACGCCCCAATAATATAGCTGGGGGATAGGGTAGCTCTACAGCTTAGGCGGTCCCGAGCTTGTCACACCCTTTTGCAAGTGATGATTGCAACACAGTAAATTATGACATAACCTTAAATGAGATTGCGCAAATGATGAGGAGACTCAAACGTAACAAGTCTGCTGGTTTAGATGGCATCAAAGCAGAGTTTCTGCTAGATGCTAGCGATATGCTGCATGTACCAATATAGATTGTGTTCAACAAGTTGTTGCAACAAGGTTATTCAGCAGGCTTGTTATCGGAATCATTCATGCATTGCACAAGGTGGTGATGCCTTATAATTTGAGAACTACAGGGGAATCATAATGGGTCCTGTACTAGTTAAGGTGTTTGCCATGTACTAGAGGCACGGTTGAGTAGCTGGGTAGAAGAGAAGGGCCTACGTGCCAGGGGACAGGTTGGTTTTAGGAAAGACCTTTACACCACGGATAACCTGTACATTTTGCAAACGCTCATTGAAAAGAGCACCCACAAATGTAAAAAGGTGTATTGTTGTTTTGTGGACTTTCACAAAGCTTTTGATACAATGCCTTGTGATTTGCTATGGCAAGTGCTAGTTGAGATGGGAATTGTGGGTCGCTTCATGCAGTGTTTATAGAGCATGTACAGCTAGGATATCGTCAAAGTTATGCATCCAACAGAAGGGCTATCAACCCGGTTCTCATGTGGCATTGGGGTCAAACAAGGCTGTCCATTGAGCCCATTACTTTTTGGACTCTACCTTGATGGAATTGAAAAGCATCTAGATGCACTTGATGGCAACAGCCTGCCACAGCTGGTAGACATAATAGTCAAATTACTATTGTATGTAGATGATTTGGCATTAATGTCAGAGACCCCACAAGGGTTGCATAAATAAATAGATGTTCTGTCTGAGTTTTGTGTTGAACGATAATTGGTCATCAATGTGAACAAGACCAAGGTGGTGGTGTTTGAGAAATGCCGTAGTTAGTGCCAGAGTTCACATACAGAGGGACAACCATTGAGTAAGTTCAATCATTCAGATACATGGGCTTAGAGAATACATAGTATAAGAGGCGTGGCAGTAGCCATAGACAAACTGACTGTTGTTGGGAAGAAGGCACTGTTTGCATTACGCCGGAGATGTAATGATCTGAGCATAACAGATCAGGAAGTAATGTGTCAGCTATTTGATTCACTAGTACACCCAGTACTAAGTTATGCATGCGAGGTGTGGATAGGTTGTACAGGGGCGAAAAGGTTGCAATAAGCAGAACAAGTACATAGAATGTTCCTGAGAGGAATATTAATGGTCAATAAAACAACAAGCACTTTTGCTATGTTGGGGGAGTTTGGAAGGTATCCATTGGAGTATTTCTGGTGGCAACAAACTTTCAAGTATTATGATAGACTACAGGAGTCCACACCAGATCGTCTGTTGTACTGTGCCTACCAGACCCAGCTCCAAATGCTCAGTGTGCTCAATGATAACCAACAGTCTTGGCTTCGGAATGTGCAGTTGTGGCTTGACGACCAAGGGTTGGGGTTTTCTATACTAATGTCAAGTGTGCTATAGTAAGTGCATAAGCTTCTTATCTAGAATCCACTTATGGTGAACAGGCTAGAGCCAGAAGTAGCAAATTACGTACATACCATGTTGCAATCGCACTTTGAGGCAAGTGTGAGGATGAAACTCACACTCCCAAAAGTGGGAACTTGGAGTCCTTCGGGACTCCCGCAATTTCAGAGCTCAACAATAGAAGGCAAAACATCTTGCCTTGAGGTGTTCTTTATACCATTGGAAAGGCCTTGAAGTTTAGATGTCGAAAATGGCCTCGCATGAGCCATTTGGACATCTGTAGCACAAGTTATGGTCAAAAGAAAGGTCGGGAGTCAAATTGGCAATTTGACTCTTAACCACAAAAAGTCGGTAATCGATCCGATCTCGGTGTGTGAAGATGGAGTGCGGCACACCATTGGAAAGCTCTTGAGAAGAGCTATAAGTTTGCTTTAGACCTCATCCCAATCTCAGGTCTGAGCCAAGAGTTATGAGTTCCCAAAGTCCTGGGAGTTCAAACCGGGATAGTTTCTGACGCGCTCCTAAATCCCCTATTGAACCCACTTGAGGGTTCAACTATGTAGAGTTGTAGAAAGTTGGGACTTGGAGGGCGCTCCCGACTTCCAGCACTATAGAGGGGTAGAGGGGCGTGCTAGAAGTCCCGGGATTAGATTAGGTAGAGGGACTAAAAGATTAAGCTTGAATCTCCATCCAAAAACCAACCACACAAGGGTTAGTTCACATTCGGGACACCCTTGGGTGTTGGGACAAGCCACGGGCACTTTGACACATAAAACTCACCATGGCCCGGACTCGAGGGAAGCCACCACCTTCCCCCATATAGTATTCTCTGCGCCACTCCACGGGGACTACATCCAAATGGCTCTTTTTCCCGGGACTCCCAAGTTGGAGTCCTGAAATTGTCTCGAAACTGTCCCGGTTGGAGTCCTGGGACTTTGGGAGCACATAACTCCCGATTTGAGAGTCGGATCGCAACGAGGTCTGAACCAAAGTTGTAGCTTCTTCGAGAGTTTTCCAACGCCATGTCGCACTCCCGATTCGGATGTCGGGAAGAGGTCGATTCCCGACTTTTTGTGGTCGGGAGTCAAACTGCTAGTTTGACTCCCGGCCCTTCTTTTGCCCATAACTTGGATTGAAGATGTCCAAATGACCAATGCGAGGCCATTTTAGACATCTACACTTCAAGACCTTTTCAATGACACCAAGAACACTTCAATGCGAGGTGTTTTGGACTCTACTGTTGAACTCTAAACATTCAGGAGTCCCGGAGGACTCCAAATCCCCAACTTTGGGAGTGGGAGTTTCATCCTCCCACTTAGCCCAAAGTGGGGTTACGATAGTTTTGGGACTCCTCCTTGGGAATCTTGGGAATAAAAGCCATTCGGATGCGGGTGCCATGGAGTAACGCAGAGAATACTATATGGGGGAAGGTGGGGGTTTCCCCCAAGTTCGGGCCGTGGTGAGTCGAGTGAGTCCGTGTTGCCTGTGGCTTGTCCCAACACCAAGGGTGTTTTCGAAATTGAATTAACCGTCTTGTGGTTGGTTTTGATACATGGTCGAGTAGCTAAATAGTTGTCCCTCTTCCTAGTCTAATCCCATAGCTTTTAACACGCCCCTTTTACCCCTTTTAGTGTTGGAAGTTGGGAGTGGCACCAAGTTCCAACTATTTCTGCTCTTTAACATACTTGACCCATTTTGGGTCTA
>Ga0209208_10010554_pt1 | contig 11971 bp, 6 predicted proteins | sample S1TSphfallax_3_FD_187694 | JGI IMG/M metagenome (GOLD analysis project Ga0209208, IMG submission 187694) | Host-associated microbial communities from peat moss isolated from Minnesota, USA - S1T2_Fd - Sphagnum fallax MG (SPAdes) (version 2) | ecosystem: Host-associated > Plants > Peat moss >...
CGTGCAGGGTGAGGCTTCTTGTATTCTTGTTACACTAGTTTAAAGGGGAGATTTGTAGGCTTGTGTGTGTGGCTAATGAGCTTTTGAAAAATTCTTGTGCGAAAGATGATAGTTGTCAAATTTTGCAATGTTTTGTGTTGTGCATAGCCATATGAGTCCATCTAAAGTTGCGTGGTAATACTTGCAGTGGTCTGTTCTGAGCTTCTTCAGGCCTCTAGAAACCTATGTGTTCAAGAGTAGAGAGTAGTGGGGTACTTTAAATAATATTTGGTCATACGACAAGGATGTTATTTATTATGGTTCATTTCTCACAATCCTAGGTTCTCCATTCAGATCTTAATTCTTTCATTGCCTCCTTCCAACCATGTGGACTTTCTTCCACCTACTCTTTCACCTCACTTTCATATTTTCCAAGCTTTTTTTTGAGCTCATCAAAATACACAGTGGATCAAATCTATACATAACCCATCAGAAATCAGGCAGCTAATGCATTATGAACTGTTGGTTACCACCAGGGTTCCCCCAAATTTTGTGATATTGCAAGTTTGGCAATTTCCCAAAAAATTAGCATCATTAGTCAAATTTACACTGGTTATGGGAAATAACTGAGGCACATGAAATAAAAAACATTCTCTGAAAATTTCCCAATTTTTTGTCAAGAAATGACAAAATTTGTTGGGAAAAAAACCATTGATTGCCACCTCTCTAGTAGTTATTTTACCACCGGAGCATATTAGATGTGTAGAAACACTCTCACACAAAACCTGTGTAACATAACAATCCCAACTTCAATGGTCCCATCAAAAAGTAGGCAACCAGAAAGAAATATGGGGAAATTGAACACCCACTATGGACAGAATGCCACATATGGGGGTAGTTGAAGGAGGTTTGATTATGAAACTAACAAAAAATTTATTACATGCGCAAAAGGAAAATAATGTATCTATCCATTCCTTGCATTCCACCCACAACTTCAAAAGAAAAGAAATGTCCTAAAAGTGTGGTGTTAGTACACAAAGTATGTTGTTTGGAGTACAAGATGTGAGCCAAATTTGTGATGCATGGAGGGTGGAGAGCAGTCTCTAAATTAGGTCATGGGAAGCACATGAGTGGGGAATGTGGGGAAGCTTGCTCTCATGTCAGAGGATAATTTGGGCAGATTAGCTAACTAGTCCTTGTGGTCCTTGTATTTGTTATTCAGGGGGCTTTGCTAACATAAGATTAGTGGTTCTTTGGATTTTCTTTCTCATTATTTGCAATTTCAATGCAGGGGGTGGTTATAGGATGAGGCAGTTTTGCATGCGATGAATGTGAGCTGATGGCCTGACAATTTTTTTCCAAAACTCTGGTGATGATCTTTAGTCAGTCACATTAAACATTGTCCACTTTTCAAAACCATAACAACCTTCATGAATACATAATCTCTCACTTGTAAATTCCATTATGAAATGGCCACTTATTAACACCTAGTCTTAATTTTAATTGACATCCTTTTCGATATAAGAATGCCCCCAACAAACTAGCTAACTTAGAAAGTTATCTTCACTCCACAACATTGGATAATTCAAAGTTGGTTTCCCATTCCTTTCTCTCTTTGTCAACTGACCAACTAAGGGTTTTGCCACCAATATTTCTTGTAGACAAATTGCATGTGGATACATGAAACAATCTAAAAGGTCAAATATGCCATTAAAAGTTCGATATGAACCAATGTTGGGCAATTATGAACCATTTCTCACCAGAACCCCCTGGGATATGTGGACAGTTCTTATTATTTAGGGTTCTTATTATTAGTTGCCTAAAAAACTTTAATAATTTATTCATTTATCATTTCATACAATTTTATTTTTAAAAACTTTAAATTAAAACTCCATTCAAAGAACGAATTTCACATACCATAGTGCTGGGCTAAATTGACACTAAAGTACATTATTTTCAGAAATGTTGAAACTTTTGGGAAAAAAACTTTTCCAGAATTTTTTTTTCCAAATTTGTTTTTCCCCCCTGAAAGAAACTAAAGAATCTGATATAATATTTGTGAATATATCAATTGTCCAAAATGGAATCCCCAAAATTAATTAATTAATTATTCAACAAACATGTGTCCAAGGTACTACTACGGTATTCATTTGACTACCTATTATTTGTAGGATATCATTTAAATGCCAATTATGTTCCAATTTAAGGAGGTGGTTCTCGAACACCCTTGTTGTGTGATGCTCTTCAAGGTGTACTACAACAGCCTTCGATAAGAAGTACAATTTTCACCTATCCTTTCAAACTAGAAATTGGAATATGGATGGGACCCTAGGATAGTCATGCAAACATTATGTGTCCCACCCAATCTATCAACAGGATGCATTTGTGCCACAATATGTTTTGTCAACCATTGCCCTTTGTTGCTTTTTCTCTCCCTTTCTTGGTGCTTTGTTTTTTTATAAAGTTTGGCATGGTTTATTCATTGGCAGATACTTGACAAACTAGAATTTTTTTTTATAGGGCAATGGATTTCCAAGATCACCCCATCCCCACCCCTCTCCCCCTCTTTCATCCTTTGACACGATCATGTGGAAAAAGATTTGTAAAGCACTTTGTTCACGATCAATCCTGTGTAATCCACTCTCAAGTCTTGTTGCCGTAAAAGAATGTGGCAATTGAATTGTTCTATTTTGTCATTGTCTTTTTGTCATATGTACTCAAAACTTCAAAAAAAATTGTAGTTTTTTTTTTTCACCAAACTGTAGAAGAGCACTGGGCTGACATACGGTTTCTTAGTTCATCCAGAATAATATGTACATGGGCTTATCACAACAATTATTATTATTATTGGTTATTTATTATTTATTTATCTATCATTATCGCATCATTTTCACCTTGACCCTATTGAAATAACATCCCAAATTTTTTAAAAGTGCCAAGAGTTGCTTGGAACATGCACCATGAACATAGGCATCAAACAAGTAGAGGGGATTGCTACACCGTGCAAACCAATGTTGGCCAGTCTGGATCTACATCCAGGTTCAAATTTAAAGAATTGGGCCCTGATGTGTCTAAATGGCAACAAGACCCCGCCACAAGGTGTGCCCTGGGGGGTGGGGGTTGTTAGGCACATATCCAAGCTTCCCAAGTTGCTTCATATTTCATCAAAACTTGTAAAAACTTGATGAAATTTTTGTGACTTATAGAAGAGGAGGAGGAGGAGGAGGGTCCATTATAAAGCATAACATTGCTCCCTAAAAAGAGCGGCACTTTCCCATACCTATTTATGGGCAAGACGCCATTCCCTTGGTTGGGGATGGGTTCTATGAGGGCCTATTTAAAGTCTCACCCATGTTGTCCACCAATGATTCATGTAGCTCCATTGTTCCCAACCATCCATTCACATCACAAGTGGAACCCGCAAAACCAAAAGCGGAAAAGCATGGAAGTTGTTCGGATGTCGTATTTGGACACTTTTTTTTCAAGCATTTTTGTGGGACAAGGAGCTAGCTATTGTTGTGGTTCCACTTTTGGTGGGTCAGGGCCAGTTTCACTTGGAATGTGAATTGACACCGAGAACACACACGAAAAAGATGGGGAGAGTCCCTTCGGTCTCGAACAGGCACTGATAGAACCTACTACCACCTAACCAAATGGCGGATTAACCAGCCTTACCAGGCTTGCTGGCTGGCCAGGTTCCGAGGATGCATGGGCCCTACCGTAGGAGATGACCACTTACTTGTCCAAAAGAGAAGCCCTAAAAAAGCCGAGTCAGGCCTTTCTGTTTGGAATGTGCTCCCATTTTGGGCTTCTTCACAGCTCAAGATGTCTCTTTAAAATGTTACTTCAAGCTAGCAGAGTCACATGGAGCATCTCTGCTTGCTTTTTTTGATGCTCCTGAATCCTGGCAAATTATGGCACATCTTTACACCGGGTAAGGCCCTTGGATTGGGTGTTACTGAAGTGAGGGCCCGTGTGCAAGGTAGGAGCCTGAGTGTTGCCCTTTGGTACCAGGGTTAGGGCTGCACTAGGCTCTAGCCTTGTGCAAGTGTGTGGTAGGAGCCAAGTGCTGCCCTTTGCTATCTGGGTCTGGGCTGCACTTGGCTCCAGCCTCATGTCAAGCCCTCCCTCCAATAACACCCATGTCTATGGGCCTTAACAGACTATTTGTTCCTGGCATAACACAAAAAAAAATTCACAACCCTAAACCCTAAAGCCCTAAACCCTAATGGCAAACCTGCACCATTTTTTCTCAAGAAAGTGCCCGCATGCACACCTATTCTTCACTGCCAGTGTCACAACTGAACAGAACCCAGAGCAATACTCAAATACAAAGCTGATATCCACCAAAGGAAGGAGAGAGAAAAAAGGAGTTGGCATCTATGGTGCATATAAACAAAGAAGCATAGAAGGATGTAGGGTTTAGGGTTTAATGAATTAGATCCATTTCAGTGCTTGCAAAAAGCTGAGCTTTATAGAGATATTGAGAGAAATACAAATCTCCACCCCCCGACAGTATGAGCACACATTTCTATACAAAAGTCATAGGTGCAAATTTTGGAAATTGTTTCAAGAAGTTCCGCAAATATGGTCTAAGAAAAGCTTGCATTTCTTCACAATAACAACATCGCCTGGTGAACATTCATCAACAAATATATGCCACCCAACAAGCCGACAACAATGACTTGTTGGCAACAACCAATGACTTTGGATAGCATCATTGGCTTACATGAAGGAAAATGGGAGTTTGCTAACCCGGATTCAATAATTTATCTTAAACACCAACTATTTGAATAAGTTCATTGATCTGAAATACATGTGTATTGGCTACCTAGTACAAAAGTAGAAACAACACCTTGTGTATAGTTTAGTTGGAGGATATGAAGTCATATCATGAGGCTTTTCTCTAGAGAGGGACAATGTTGGATTTTTCTTCAAATTTATAATCTATATTGTTTGGGGATTCTTAAACAAAGTATATATATTACTGTGAGTAGCCCAAAAGAGAAGACTACATTATGTGTATTTTGAGAGTGACAAAAGTTTGCTCATCACAACTTACATGACCACTAGGTCATCACGTGGAAAAGTTTTATTTTAGGAGTGTGTGAAAGTGGGGTTTTATATATATATATATAAATGGGTGGTGGACCAATCAAAGAGGTGCATCACCAAAAGAAAAGAAAAAACTTGAAGGTCCCCCCCTCCTAACTAATTAATGGCTAACATAACTATTGTAGCCTCTTTGTTTATTGAAGCTAATATGTGAAGTCACCTTGACATAAAAGTTATTCAGAAAGTCACTTTTGTCTTTGGGCCCTATTTTGAGCTTTCAACCCCTCTTTGATCCCAATTGGAATGAAATCTCAAAATGAGAAAAAATAATTGAGTACCATTCAATGAAAACTGGGTATCACTTTTACAATAGTTCATTGAATATATATCAGTAAGCATAATAGTAATAGAGGTGTAAGTCCGGCAAATAAAAAATTAGTGAGGACCAATTTGGGTGAGAAAAATAGTTTAGTCTCCTCTTTTTTGTCTTGTATGCTATTTTCATCCTCTTTTTTTATTTGGTCCCAATTTCAGCAGAAGAGGCTCTTAGTACCCTCAGTTTCAGGTACTTTAGTACTTTAATGGATGACCCAAGACAAAGGGGAGTTCTTCTTTCTTCAATTTAAAATAAAATAAAATTCATTAGATTTGCAGTCTAAACTCTAGACCTAGTTGTAGGGTAACGTCTGGGGGGATTCAAGATTTGATGTCACAATTCTTTAGTATTTTGATCAAAGTTTTTACTATCATTTTAGAACCCAATTGCCCAATATCTTGGTAATTTGATGTTCCTTTGAGCAAGTCTTAAAATTGGGTTTATGCAATAATATGATTCAAGATTTTCCCTTCAAGATTTTTTTCAATAGAAGTTCCCCACCACTTTTCTCATGATTTTTTCCCCTACTTTTGTAAAAAGGAAAACAACCCCAACAATACAATGAGAGCAAATTGCAACAATTATGATCCCATCCTTGTTTAATTTTTTACCCATTCCTCTCATTGCAAACCAAATTTGCTACGAATAATCCAAGTCACCAACTAAGTCACCATACCAAGGGTAGCTTGATGTTTAAATCAAAATCAAATACAAAGGAAGTTTTATGTTATAATCTAGGAGAAGATCAATCAACCTTAAGTCAAAAATTATGCTTCTTTAGTCCAAGTGTAGTGATATGCATCCATTTTTGTGCTTTGTATATTTCTTACACCCTATGCCATTTAGCATTTCCCCAACAAATTGTTTCTCTATTTTGTTTTATATTTTTTCATGATTCTAAAAAAATGTTTGAACATTTATTACAAAAGGTTGTTGATACTTTGAATTGTTAACAGGTTTGACAAGGTGAAATACTCTTGTATGAAACATATCACCTCCAATGTTATTACATAATGCTTAATGTTTTAAATGTTCTATTAATGAAAATTTGATTTTTGTTTAAATGCTTCAATGGAATCCGATGGGATTTCTTTGTGACATAAATAATAGGTTTTCACATTTTAATGTTCAACATGGATTTGAAATTATTCCAAGACAAAGCCAATTTAATACACAAATTTTCATGTTGTTAGGTCAATCATTGAAGAGCACCAATATGGAATAAGAAACATGCCATAAAAATTTATTACAGCCATCCTATACTTATTTGAACAATTTTGAATTTGAAAAAAAAATGTTTGAACATATAATTCATTAAACATTGAAAAGCAAGAGTAGCATTTGGATGTTAAAATGGTATAACCAAATAATCCAAATTGAAATTGATTATGAATGCAACCTCACCCATAGAAATATCACCTAACAATTCTTAAGTCTAGCTTACACATAATGTTGGACTATTATTAAAAACAAACACATACTCCTAAAAATTATTAATGCAATCCTTAGGATTCAAAAATGTGATTTTCAAAAAAAAAAGAAAAAGACCCAATTCTTGTATATAACCCATGGTTCTCATTTAAAAAATCAGATCAAATAACCAACCATAAAATTGGTAATTCATTATCAAGTTTTTCATTAAAACTAATAGTCATTGAAGATTTTTAAAATTAAAAAAAATCGAGATTCGTGGTTCTTTAATTTTGATTTTTCAAAAAATTGAAAGTAACTGTTTTTTTATTCTAAAATAAATAAAAACCCAAACTTATGGTTCTTTATAAAATTGCACAACAGTGGTAAATACTAGGCATGAACCTTGGTGAAATAATTTAGGTTAATAGTTGACATGCATTTTTTTTTTGTTTGAATCTTGAAAGGTGATGTTGCACTTAACAAGAGTTGCTTGGAAATCATTCCAACAATGCACATTAACATTCTAAAAATGGTGCAAACGATGTTAAGGCCATGTTAGGATAAATTTAGTTTTCTTGTTGCATATCTTTAAGAGCAACAAGTATTTCCTTGCCATGGAGGCAACTACATTTTTTGATGCAAACATGACTTTAAACAATAAAATGTGCAAGCCTAGAATGAATTTTTTTTCAAATGTCACGGTACGAAAAAAATCATAATCATAATTTCAAAAGGGCATAATATGTATGACAATCTACAAATAGGACTAAAAATATGTCCAATCTTAGAAAATAGATAATGAACATGAACAAGGATGTGACATGTAGCTGCAAAAAAAAAGAAAATTCATAACATGAAAACTGGGTATAAGAATGAAATGAATAGGACTAGGGGTGCAAGGTCATAATTAGTCCTAAACAAAGTAAATGTAAGAGGGGAGATTCTTCCTATTTATGATTGGGAACTAATTCCAATGAACTTTTAAACTAACTATTATGGATGAAAAGTAAATGATGATAAATAAGTCTCATTCATTGGACATAATGGATGAATATGAAAAATGAATGATGAAACTTATGCATTTTGATGAATCAAAAACAGATGGATGATGTTCATCCATTATGGATATAAAAAAAATCATATGTGAATAATGAATTAAGTTACATGAACTAACATATGAAATACCATAACCTTTTCTTATTAAATGTAAGAATCATAATACATAATTTACAATGTATGTCCATGTTGTTGGATATCATCCAAGACATTAATAATGATTAAACTAGTGCATTAAATAAAACATATTTTAGTTTTCAATGCAAAAGATACATGAGCTTAGCTATGCCACTAACAGTGCTCAACAATTTTTAAAAAAAAACCTTTTATTATATTTGATGCCATGATCAAATTATGACTACCACTCTATAGAGACAACTTCAACACATGTATATTGAAGAATCAATTAACTTTGAAGATTTCATTTGGAAAAATAAAATATTTTTTAATATTCCAAAATATTTTTCATTTTCCTTTACACTAATTTGTCCTTTGAAAAACATGAGAATTTCAGCATTTGTAATATATATAATTTGTGTTCAAGCTACCAAGGTATTATGATATTTGAAAAATGGAATACATTCGATTCAAGTTTATGCAATGTAATTGTTTTTTACTTTTCACTTTTTATGATGTGGCATCATTAGTGAGCATCCCAAGAAAGATTTAGCAGTAATTAGTGATAGGTTTGTAAAAAATGTCCAAAGAGTAGAAAATTAACAAAAAAATTCCCCCATACTCAAAATGTAGTTGGAATATGGTGAAAATTGCAACTACATGGATTTTGTGACAATATTCTTTTTTTAGTTTTGGTTGCTAAGATCAAAAAAATTGTTGCACCAAAAAAATATTAATTAAAACAAATTTGTGATTGCAATATACTCCTTTAGGATTAATCCCCTGAATCAAAGGATTGAAATTCAAATAAGATAAAAACCATTTATCATTTATTCATCTTCACTTGAAATCTCATTAAATTTCTGACGTGTGTACAATACTTTTATATTTTTTGGAAATTTGGACAATGAATAAAAACCCAAAGAAATGGCCTAATGGATGAACTGAAGGAGAACAATTGTGTCGACAACTTCTTGACAAAAGTGGGATGATGGATGAATTTGGGGAAATTTCATTAAAAGAAATAGGATAATGGAACTATGGGAAGTTAGTTGAGCTTTGTAGGGGAAGTGGGATATTGGATGAACTTTATAAAGGAAGTTTGTTAGCAGATAAAGTGGCCTTGTGACGTTTGATAACTTGCAGAAGATTGAACTTTTTCTAATTTCCAAAAGAAAGTTGAACAATTTTGGACTTCTGTGGAATGTGATCAAACTTCTAGAAAAGTGGAGGACATTGGGCGAATCCAAAGAAGATGGAATTTGGTTGAAGTCCATTGGGGGAAAGTGAAACAAGTGTTTTTAGGAGGTTGAAAGCTTGAAATATGGCGAAAGGAAAAAAATTGACTATGGAAGGGAGAACAAAATAAAAATTATCAATTTGAATTTGAAGATGTCAAAAAATGTATGATACGTAATTTTAAAAGAAAAATTTAGAGCAAAAGTTAAAGCATTTATAAACCCATAATTAGTAATTTAATGTGAAAACATTAAGTTTGTGCAATCAAATTTTTTTATAATTTTTATTATTTTCTTTCAAGTCCACAAACCACAAATTTTTAATTTTAGACCCTAAACCCCAAATGCATAATTTCAAACTTTAAATCTGAAATCTAAATCTTAAAACCTTGAATTTCTAACCTAAACCTCAAATCAACCATAGACCTTAAATTTCAGACCTTAAACAATAATGTTAAACCCTAAACACAAATTTAAAAATCAAAACCCTAAAATTTCAATTCCTTAGCCTAGAAAGCTTAATTGAAATTTGGAACCGTAAAAATATAAAAAGAAACCTTAAAATTTAGTTCAAAATTTCCAAGGCCTAAACCTTAGAAAATAAATCATTAAACCTGGTCTTTTAAAAGACCAAACCCAAATCTAAAAAACTAAATTATAAAATTTCAGATCATAACCCCAAAAATTAAACCTAAAATTTAAACATTAAAAAAACCAAACACCCTAAATGAAATTTTAAAACCAAAAACTCAAAACCATAAAATCCATAGCATGTAGTCTCATTAACCCATAACCATATAGTCTAGAGTCCATAGCCATATCGCCCATAGGTGAAATAGCCATACAACTCATAGACCATATAACCAATATAGTCATATAGCTCATTTAGATTTATAACCCAATATAGCCCAATAGTCATAGCTTGCTAACCGTTATAACCCCATAGCCCCCATTGGCCTTCCTCAACCCCAATATAATATTTACAACATAAATTCTAGGTGGGCAAGCATGGGTGGAAAAAGAAGTTAGAAAAGAGGTGATGTTTGGTTTTCAAAATTTGGTCCTTGTTGTAGGAGTTTGCTAAAAAAATTTGGAGGAAATGCCAAATGGGATAAAAGCTAGGCTTGATAGGGCATGATTCTAAGGAAGACTTTAACATAAAGACATAGAAGGTGTTGAATAGATGTGTGTAAGTGTGTAGAAAGAATGGTATGGCAAATAAAATTTGTTGGATTTGGTGGTCTGATTTTTAAAAAAAAACTAGATTGTTGCATTTGAAGGTCTATATTTGTTTTCTTAATGATCTTGAGGGAACTACAAGTTTAAATGTGTTATATCTATTTACAAACAAGGTTCTAGCAAATTAGTTGTGCACTTTGTTATTTTTTAAAGCTTCTATTATAATGAGAGAATTAAAATAAAAACACCTACCTACTCAGATGATGATTTCAAACATGCACAATCAATGAAAATGTTGACCTCTTGTAGGGTTTTTTTTTCAATTTAGTGACATTTAAAATTTGGTGAAGTTTTCCTTGAAAAAAACTAGCAAAATTAGTCAAATTTATTGTAGAAAAATCTATGTATATATCCTAATTATTTGTCTAAAAAGCTACAACTTTTGTTAGAAGAAAACAATGTGCCCCAGAACAGTAAGATGGATGAGTTTCTTCAATAAATCTTGGCAAAACTAATAAAAGGCTTTGAAGTCATATCCTTAAAAACCTTCTTGTATAATATGTTATTCAAGATATTTTCACCCTAATACATTAATCTTTCAGGATGATGTATGTTGGACACATAATTGGTTTCTCTTAGTTCAATGCAATGGATAAATATTTGCATGGCCTTAAATATGACTAATCTTGCTAGTTGGGTGGTTATATTTGGGTTGATGTAGATTTTGGTGAAGATGTTTAAAGAATAAATTTAGCAAACCCTAAGTGATCCCCATGCTAGATGACAAATTCAAAGATTTTCTTTATGCTAAATTATAGCTAAGTTCATGCAAGAATTGTTGGACAAGAAAATATGGTTGGAGGCATAGGTGGAGTAAAAAATTTGGACAAATAATTGTTTTGGATTGAAAGGCATATGTAGACGACAAATGAAGAAAAAAATTGGGGGTTAGATCTATGGAATTAATTATTAATCTCACCTCTAAAATGGGTTCAAAACAAATGGTGAAACACCTAAAAAGCAATAGAAATAATATAATCCACATTGAGTCCAAGAAAGGACAATCTGATCTAAGCAAAGTCAAATAGTTTTGCCCTGTAATATTTTTAGAAACTCAAAGATTTAAGTTAAGCTACCAAGCTTGCATGGACAGGACATAGATATAACTTTTAAGACCAAATAATAGACACCTAAGCCATGACATGAATTTGAAAACCTTGTAGTCATGGGTAAAAAATTCAAACTTATAGACAAACTATGTGAGCTTATAGCCTAAAAATTCGGGTACTGGTAGAATTCCTAGGCACATCGTACCTTGAGCTATGCAATCCACAACATCATCTGACACACCTAATTGGTTTGCCATCTCTGCATCCTGGTGGGCTTCTATTTCCAATCCCAATTTGAAATGTGCATATGCTCGATGCTTCAAGCACTCATAGTCTAGACCACCATAACCCTTGAGTGCTTTGGTCAAATCCTCTATTGCTCCTTCATAGTCTCCCATCATCTCTTTCACCACTCCTCTTTCTTGCAAAGTGAAAAGTGATTCTTCAAA
>Ga0209208_10010555_pt1 | contig 11971 bp, 9 predicted proteins | sample S1TSphfallax_3_FD_187694 | JGI IMG/M metagenome (GOLD analysis project Ga0209208, IMG submission 187694) | Host-associated microbial communities from peat moss isolated from Minnesota, USA - S1T2_Fd - Sphagnum fallax MG (SPAdes) (version 2) | ecosystem: Host-associated > Plants > Peat moss >...
CAAGTTTTAAGAAAAAACATAGCCTTTTATTTTGACCTATTCTTTTCAAACCTGTTTTACAAACCTACCAACACCATTCTAGGGCTTGCAACCCCTCTTCCTTTTCCCCTTCCTATATTTTTGGTGGGCCTAGCACTCTAGTGTCAAGCATCTCCAAGAGCAACGCACGCAACTTCATCTCTAGCTCCATTGCTCATTCCAATGTGAGCTCCATTGTGCCACTATCATTGTTTTTTCAACATGAGTTCCATTGTATCATTGCCTATGCCTCCAAGTACATTTTACACCCTACCCCCTTTTGTTAGTTTTTTAATTTTATTTTACTTTGCATTGTGTTGTAGAAGACAATGACAAACAATTATTCGTCGTCATCTTCTTTCTTGTGTTGACTTGGTACAAAAGATAGTGACAAGTAGTTCCATTGCTTATCTTCATCTTCTTTGTGTTGCTAAAAGGGTTTTGATATGTAATTCCCTCATCATTTCGAAAAGATGGTGGGGTGCAATATTTTCATCATGCTTTTTTTGTTAGATTTTTTTTAAGACTTGGTTCCAAACCCAAATCTTGCGTCTAAAGAGGTTCCTCCAATGCAAAATGAGCATGGAGATGTAATGGAAAAGAATAAATGGGCTCAAGATGGCGTTGCAAGGTGAATGCATGCACTAATTCTTATGCGACCAAGTGGTCGCTTCGTAAAGATTTGAACTAAACACATGGCCTTTAGATGCAATTAGGTAGATCTGGGTGTCCATCTATTCATCCTAGGGGTCCTAGGTGACAAAATCACACTTCCATGAATGTTGTATTTTGAGAAACTCACATGCAAGGCAAAAATGGAATGAAAAGAAGATTGAGTAAAAAAAAAGCAGAATCTAAATGGGATGAGCTTCAAACCCAAGCACAACAAATGTAAAAGGTCTAGTAACTTGTATTGGTATGTTTAATCTTTAACATGTTGTTGGGCATCATTGGCATTATGGCATGGGGTTAGGGTTCATCACACAAAGTACATGGGCACAGCTTGAAAAAGATGACAATCTTGTTGAGGCAATTTGAACAAGCAAAGTTATCTATGAAAAACTTTTCAAAGTTGCATGGGATGCTCAAAATTGGACATCAAAATCCAATAAATGCAATTGAACAAAACATGAATGCAATATCAAAGTATCACAATTCAAAAATATTCATGAATGATATGTTTACATATTTAAACTATATTTTTCTATTAACATTGTTTAAATCTTTTAATTGGAATCTAATTTGTTTTAAGGTTTTTTATGCTAGGTTTTGAGGCACAACAAAGGAGGATTTTGTGGCCAATGCGATTTGATTCAATGTGCTTGAACATCATTAGTTGTTCATTCATCATCATGCAACAAAAGCTGAAGCAAATTATCGCACCAATATGGGCATTGCACTTAATTCATCTTCCTCAAATGAATAATCATAGATATGTCATTGTAGTCAAGCTTGTAATGAGACTTTAATGCATGTACCCACCATTTTTGTATCAAACCATTGTAGTTTAACTTGTTATGATATCTTTTTATCACCATCATTTTTGTAATGTGTTTATTTGAACATTTTTATATAAATCTACTTGTTTTAATTTTGAAATTTAATTTTGGGATTTATAGATTTTGGGATCACTTTATGCCATGTTGCACACAATACCCCCATCCGCCACAAATGGATTGCATTTACCATAAACCAAATGAACAATAGTTTCACCTAATAGGGTTAACGAATTTTATGGCCATGTTAGAATATTTAAACAATACTTTCATAAATGTACAGTGAAGGTCATTATTAAAATGACTAATTATGTAATACTTTCATTACTTTATCATGAAATACCCACACAATAACCTTAATGAAAAAATGTAATTTAATACTTTTATATAATTATATTGCCCATTTTCATGAAATGATCCCTTGGTGCATGAATCAATTTATTTATGCAAATATTGTAAATTTTTTAATCTTTTATTGTCAATGGTTTGGGTTCTCCATAAATCCCTTTAAATTGCAATACCCACACCATCAACTAACCCATGTTCATGTTACATTACCTTCATTAAAAAATTTCTCTAATATCTATTTCAAATAAACATGGGGGACATTGGGTTTGAGATAACCTTTTGGCTGACATTTATATTATTTTTATGGAATATTTTTAAGGTGAATTTATGTATTTGCATACACACATATATAAAGAGGTTCCTATTTTTCTTTCCTTTTTCATCTACTAAAGCAAAGGAAAATGAAAGTGACTCCATGGCAAAAGTATGAATGATATAAACCTTCCCACTTGTTTTGTTTACATTTTATTAAAGGTTGGGGCTTTTCCCCCCCAAATTAGGTTTAAAGTAGAAGCTCTATTAATATTTATATACAATTGTTTGATTTTTTTATTATGATTATGTATCCAATGTTTATAGTTTGTACACAACTTAGGGTTATGTGAAAATAATTTTAAAAATAGGTTTAACATTTAGTTATAAAAAAAATTGTTAAAATTTAGCTTAAAATTATGCAACGAATTTTTTTTGAGTTTATTTAATTGAAAGTCAATGTAAGGATTTTTTGTTGCATAAAAAGGTATTAACTCGACATTTTAGGGTTCATTTGTATAGGTTTGCTTAGTTTTTCAAATATAAACCTATGCATCCATTAGGTTGTAATGTATACATAATTCATAGTTGATGCAAAAAAAATTTACAAATTAAGTTTAGGGTTTTTTTGGTCATTTCTATGAAACTGTTTAGTTTGTAGACAAGGGTTAAAGTTCCATTAGTTCAAATGTTTACATAATTTAAGGTTGATGCAATTGATTGTGTAAGAATTGCATTGATTTAGACTTGGACATTTGTATTAAATATTGACAATGTGGGTATTGTAGTTTCTCAAATTTTCTAATTACTCTAACCTAGGTGGTGGATGAGAAGATATTTGCAATACTTCCATCTTCCAAGTTTTTTATGACCTAAATATAATTGGTAACAAAAATGATATGGGGATTGCAAGGACTTGGGTTATTTGCATTTCAATTCTTTAATAGGTGCCCCATTTCAACATGAAGGTATTGTGAAACTTGGTCCATTGTCATTCAAGTCTCATCACATCATGATTGGTTCAATGTATGCAATACCCTAGGCCATAGTTTTGTCATTTGTGTATTTAAAAGAAGAAAACATAGAATAAAACAATGTAATACTTGCATTTGAAGCAAAAAATCCTAGTTGGATTTCTTATGTTTTAGGCAATACCCAAATGTTGTACATAAATATCCATCATTAATGATTTAAAAAAATACAATGATAGTCTCAAAAAAAACATTAATTAAAAAAATATTTAAAAAAAGTTAAAATCATGATTTTGAAAAAATAAATAGAATAAAATAGTTAATAACAAGAAAAAAGGTAATAAAATTCTGGAGAAATAAATTTAACGAAAAGATAAAAGTTTAGCTAATAAGAGATATAGGATTTGCTAAAAGATAAAAGTTTAACCAAGAAAATATAAAGATTTTACCAAGAAATAAAATTTAGCCAAAAAGAGATAAAGATTTTACTAAAAGATAAAAATTTAACTTAGAAGAGATAGAAATTTTATCAAAAAATCAAATTTTAGCCAAGAAAAGATATAAATTTAATTGATAAGAGATATAAGTTTTGCTAAAAGAAAAAAATTTAACCAAGAAAATATATAAGTTTTGTCAAGAAGAGATATAAATTTAACCGGTAAGAGATATAAGTTTTGCTAAAAGATAGAAGTTTAAACAAGAAAAGATATAAGTTTTGTCAAGAAATAAAAGTTTAGTAAAAAAGAAATAATATTTGCCAAAAGATAAAAGTTTAACCAAGAATAAATAAGAGTTTTGTCAAGAAATAAAAATTTTACCAAGAGAAAATAAGAGTTTAGCCCAGAATAAATATATCTTTTGCCAAAAGATAAAGGATAGGTAAAGGATTAGTTATTATTTCGTAGGTAGGGCTAGAATGTAGGTCAGCAGGGTAGCTAGGTGGGAGGGTAATATGGAGGTCAGGATTGGGGAAAAATTAGCAATGGACAAAGGTGAACAGCCAAAACAATTGACTAGTAGAATGTTGGTTAACGTAAGGTAGAGAGGCAGATGAAAAACACAGCCCATCCTATGGACAGAATGGCCAACTGGTGCAGTCATGGGGGGTGGTTCACTCCCGTCCCGCTTTTCCTCCCTCCCTGTCACGTTGCCACCGACTACCACCAAAGAGGGTCGTGAAATCGGCGTCGCGGATGTCAATGGATGAATCGTGCCACATTCGTTGTGGATGTCAAAGGATGGATCACGCCAGACCTTCGTCGCGGATGTCATTGGATGGAAAAAGACAGTGCTTCCATGTATTGGGAAATAATACACCAGCTCCTCACGCAACTGCCCTCTTTGCAGCTTTGGCTCTTGTCCTGCCTCTTGTCGCAGTCTTGCGTTCTTAGCTTGAGCTTGTCGCAATTCGAGAGATCTTCATTCTTTCTTTGCTTCGGTGTACGACCACAGTCGTCTTCGTAAGTGCGATCTTGACGACTCGGGAACTGATAAATTAAACGCATGTCTAGCAATTTGCTAGTCTTGATTTGAAGATTGCTGGGTTGCATAATCGTCTAGAATCGATTTTTGAGTTATGTCCCTCAATTCTTAAGTGTCATGGTTCGTAACATAGCGAGGAAACAATTAAGACACTAGTACAAATGAAGAGAGGGAGAGAGAGTGTGAGCTGAGGGTTCGGAGAAAGGGATATATGTAAAGAAACAAGAGACATTTGGGGTGGTTTATGTCAACCATACATGATGATGGGATATTATAACTTTGTGCGCTGTTGTCATCTGCACAGCTTAGTAAACCGTTTCCGACGTGATTCGTGAAAAGGAGATTCAGATCCACGGGAGCATGTCGATCGGAGCAGGGTCTAGCACCATTTCTACATTCACCGGGGCGCTTCTTCTGGGGGGCGCTGGCATTACTGTTGTCGCTACTGGCAAGATGGTGCAGTACGTCTTGAAAAGCTTGCATCTGCCGGCGCCAGTAGGTAGGGACACACTCCCAACTCCATTTGTCCTTAGTTGCTGTGATAAGTCCCTACTTGCTGTACATTGTGTTTAGGCAAGGACTGTTTTGAAGTAGATAGTCAGGCACATCCGAATTTTTGAGATTCCAAGTCCTTGAAGCAGATTTAGTCTACCACCTGTGTTCTCTCTTGGCATGGTGACTAGAAATCTTGACTTATGCAAAGAGAAACTTGGGGCAATTAGTGCCTCTATTTCGTTCAGGCTTCTGTACGTATGACGATACTCTCAGGTAAACTTGCCAGCAAATATAGCCCCTGGTCAGTTTTCAAGATCTTCTAAATATCATATTCGTCATGTGACATGGTTATTAAAAGAAAAGATTCAAATTATTCTAGGTTGAGAGGAAATTTGAATTTCTTCCTTTATTATTATTCTGGCACAATCTCATCTTACATTTTGATTGTTGTTCTCAATTTCAATGAAACATAAGGTTTTGTTTTGAGTTTTACTAATTTTGTGGAATCAAACTTTAATATGTGTTCATTATTTTATTTTTTCAATTTGTTGACATTTCATCAATAGTAGACATCACAAAGGGGATGTAATTGTAAATGGTGATAAGTTCTAACAAGAGAAGTTGGATTACCAAAATGCAAGATGTTAAACACCTGTCAAGGAAGATTTTCTAATGCAAAAGGTGGTTGACGATGTTTAACCATGCACAAAATCGTCTGATTTGCCATAGAGTTTGACTAGTTTGTTCTCTTTCTAAACTAAATAGAAATCATGTCTACCTTTTTTAGTGATGGAATCTATGATACTAATTGGTACATTCTTCTCATAAAAGAGACGTTAGGTTTGAATTCAGATTAGGATGGCAAAAGATGTAAAATAAAAGAAATGATGTTCTATTTGCAGAACATGCAAAACAAACCAAAAAAACCACATAAAGCAGTTTGGTATAGAACCACACAAAGTGACAAAAAACAAGTCCAAAAATGCAGTGGACAGAGCTCATTGAGGGGAGAGGGGTTTTCAGAGTCTCACTAGACAAAATGTTTTTAAAAATGCACTCTTAATCCAAATGCAGCAAAAGTTTTCAATTCTTTTTCAAAATTTCAAATTTTGATGAAATTTTACCCAAAAAACTAAGATTGCCTCTAGGGACGTCCTTTAAGATGTACTCCAGGACATCCTGGGACAACTTTGATTTCCTTCCTCGCATCCTGGAAGGGAATCCATCTTTTTTACCCCATTTTACTTTTAACCTAAATTTTCTTTTTTTATTTAGGCACAGGTTCAAACTTACCTCGTCTCAACATGCTCATTGCCTTTCTCTCGACATGCTCAGTGTCTTTTCAGCGGCCTCATTGTCCCTCCCCATGCTCATCATGGTCCTACCCAACATCCCTTCTGTACAATAATTCCAACATCCTTTTTGCCACTCTCTGTGCTCTCATTGTTCTGTTCAGTGCCTATTGTCATCCCTATCATGCTTACCGAAGTCCACCCTTGCCTACAAAAAAAAATCCTGTCGCCTTCCCTATTCCCTTGTCATCTCTCCGGGTGAGCCAGTCATCCTTCTGCATGCCCGCCATCATCCTTATCATCCTTCTCACCTGCTGTCATCCCCATTGTTCCTCATCACTTGGAAAATGAATGAATGTTTTTTTAATCCGAAGGCCCTTCCATCCCTCTTGGTGCTCCCTGTTGTCCTTCCCAAAGCCTCTTGTAGTCCCCCTTGTCCCCATGCTTCATTATCATCCTTTTAGTTGTCAGTGGTCGGCCAAAAAGCAATTTTCTGCTGCCACCATCACCCCTCAGCACCCCTGCTGTCCCCATGGAACAACAACAGAAAAAACAAAATCCCAAACCCCCTGGACCCACTCCGAGCCTTTTTTTTACCCAAGACGTCCTGAGAGACACCAAGCCTGGCAACCCTGCAAAAATTATTGAATATGAATTTTGTTTTTAATTGTTCAAACCGAAGTGAAATTTACCTGCCGGCAATGCTCAAGTTCACAGGCCACACTATATTCGTGACTGACAGGTAAAAAAATAGGTAACTAATAGGTAACTAGATGGTTTATAGTTTATACATAGGTAAGGGCTGTTTTTACTACCTACCTAATAACAACCTGCTTGTGGGTTCTTAGTGGGTAGGTAAAAAAAAAGCAACTGAGCTAATCACCATGGTTAGCTAAGGAACTGGAACCCAACAGACAACTGTTTCCTGACCACATACCATTCATCCTTCATGGTGTGCTGGCAGGTGCTGGTTCGCTGTGGCCCTCTAACTGGTGAATTTATTGTAATACTGTTATATTTATACCATAGTTTTTGTTTTTGTTACCTAGTTTTAGGGTTAAATTTATATTTCTTTATTCAGAAAAATAATACATGCCCAGTTGAGTTTGGGCAAGGAATATGGGATAAAATGTGAGGCTAATTGGGAACAGCATGGGGAACAGATAAGAACAACATAAGGAATATTTGGCAAAGCATACAGGATAATTGAAGGAACACATGTGAAGGGGAGATATGAGTTGGGAGAACAACATAAGGAACATTTCCCCAAACCATATAAGATAAAATTAAGGAAAACATGCAGAACAAATTGAGGACAAATTGTTGTGAACACCATTAGGAACAGTATTGGACTATGTACGATATTGCATCCACTACCAATCCCTTGAACAATAGGGAGGCAACAACCCTGCATTTCAATTGGAGGGTTAAAGGCCCAGTGCTCAAAATAGGGGGCTTGCCCTCACAAGATGGGAATTTTTCCTCACCCGTGGGCTCTACTCATCTTGAAGTGAGACAAAGGTTATCATGAATCTAAACATAGAGGTGTTGGAGGAGGACGAGGGTCTTACACTTACTCCTTAGTTCTTATAATTATTCCTTATTAGTGGGAGGGGTCTTACATCTATAAATAGGCATAAGTTCCCTCCCACTCTTGAAGACTAGGCCTACTATAACGAGCATCTGATGCGCTGCTGCTACAGCATTTGGGGCTTAAGCCTGCCATCAAGACATTTATGTAGGGACATGTCAGTCCGCTGGAATCGGCAGCGTTCTAAACGCTACAGTATTTTCGCCACCATTTCAAGACGTCAGGGTAGTGAATCTTCAAGGAAGACAAAATGGAACTTTAAAACATCATGGAAATGCTTGATCATGCACAAACTCGCGTTTACATCAGAAGTTCAACACATCCCAAAGAGCATTCAATTAGGTCCGAGGTGACTGCTTTCCCTTGAAAAAGACCATTGATAGAGCTCAAATTAGGGTTCCCATTTTTTAACACCAAGTCATGGTATGTAGCCCAAGAACCCATGAAACTTGTCAATAACGTTGGTTTGTTTGCTTCCATGAATTGCATTCCTAGAATATGTAGTAACTCAATTCTATCCCATCTACATGCAGTATGTTTCATATGATCTTCATCTTCACGTTCTCCATTATTGTTGCTACAACCTTAAACACATATAAATTTTGCTCAACATTCACTGGAATACAACATTCTCCTTGGAATACAAAATGGGCAACCCCAAATTTTGTTGAACTTTACATGTGGTTTGTCTTCAAGTTCAAGAAATAGACAAACAAAGAGTGTAATGTGGAGAATAGGTCAATCAAGATGTTGCTTTTTGCAAGGAAGCAATTAGTCAATGAGTAGCTCACATCTACAAATGTGTAGCTCTTGCCTATTTCATGAAGCTTGTTTCAAATCCCGCTTTTTTACTTGCTAGAAGAATGTTGTGGTTGCTTGTCCCTTTTCTCTTGTTCTTTTGCATTGTCATGCCATGGCAATGTGGAATTTGTGGCCATGGATTGTAGCTGCAATGTTCCTTAAAAAAATTTAAAAACCTAGAATTGGTTTTGGACTTAGTCTTAGAACCATCTCAAATAAAGGTCTAAAATTGGCCTTGCCTTAAACCTGAAGCAAGCAAGTCTCATAAAACCTAAGACTATTTTCAATGGAGAATTGGCAATCAAAAAAATTGGACCTAGCTCTCAAACTGAGGGGTTTTAATTTTTATAAATATTCTTTAAATTTGGAACTCAAAGGTTTCCATTAAACAAAAATCTAGACTTAGACTTGAAGGTTCTTCTCAAACCAAAGAACCAGCCAACGCTGGTACAAACCAATAAAAAGACTTGTATTTTGTGCAGTTTGAGGTGGTGCATTCAGACTTTCAGCAGTAGTCACTATGATCCTTCAAGAATTTTGAGAAAGAGCCACTGGAAGCCCGACAGGTGAAGCACTTTCATTCATTCTTTGTGGACAAAGTTAATGTCATTCTTCATCATGTTCTAGTATTGTTTATACTCTCTGAGCGAGGCACAAACTATACATAGTGAAAGTTATCAGTAAAATCAGCCTGTCTTTGGGCCCTATTTTGACCATCTAATTCATGTTTCATCCCCAATTTGAGTGTAGCCACAAAATGAGTGAAATTGAGTGCTGTTTTGATGAAATTGAGTATCAGTTCACAAAATGTACTGGATCTTATTATGACAACACTTTTTTCAATGGAGAATATGAGCAACTGTGAGGGCGCAGTTAAGCAAAATCCACAACTGGGGGTGAAACTCGTCTGATGCTGAATTTAGGTAAGAAAAACAGTTTGGTCCCCTTCTTCTGTTTCCTATGTGCTGTTTTCATCCTGACTTAAAAATCTGTCCCGCCCAAATAGACCCAGCGCAAATTGTTTTACAGATAAAGTTCTAATATGCTTCCATGAGTTGTACATCAATCCAGTTCTTGATGGTTTATAATCAGTGATTTTTTCCAACAAAAAAATTGGGATAATCTTGGAAAGTGGTGTTTTCTAGTGTAAATTTGAAGAATTTTGTGTAGCTTTCTTAAGAAATTTGCCAAATTTTCAATATGTCATAGAATTTGAGGAAAAAAAAACCCTTATTGTCATTAATGCTTTTTAATTAGTGCAACTTTGTGATGCACTTGAAGTAAAAATCATTCATAATTTTTTTCTCAAAATAATTTAAGCATCCTTCTATTTTTTTCTACCCACTGGAACTTAATATAAAATCTGGTGTTGCAATTTGGTGACTAATTTTTTTTCTTAAAACCTTTACTGTTAGCCATTTGATGAAAATTTACCAGAAAAAAAACATTGGTTATGATGTTAAAATTTGGAGTATATCCAATTTAGAAAGCCAGAAGCCTTTCTATTTTTGACCCAATGATAGCCATTGCACCACTTACATAAGCACAATGCTTATAAGCTTATTGGCATCTAAGTATCCATGGTCACCACATGCAATCTCTAGGTGAGTCAGATACAACAAGTGGAAAATCATATCATGTTGCTATTCTGCTTGTTGTGGGTGCTTGGCTAACCACAACAACACACAGTTTTAAATTCCTTTCTTTTGCCCAAAATAAGAGAAATCTTACATAAAGAGAATCTTTTACAAATATAAAGCCTTATTAAGAGTTTTTTTATTATAATTTGAGGATTATTATCAAGTTTTCTTTTTGTTTGTTTATTTCTGTTGTACAGCTCTGAATTGTTTTGCTTTTCAAATACACAGGTGTATTTGGTGTGATGGCAGAAACATCATGTGTCAAAGAGTGTTTTGTTATTATACTTGTTCGGTGGAAAACAAATCAATGTTCTCTTTTTAGAAATGTTTGATGTTGCCCAAGTGGTGATTGTCCATACCAAGATGGACGCAAAAATTACTATCACTAATAAAGCACTAGAGAGATTTCTCCTTTGTTTTATATTGCCTCAAGCTAATGGACGTGCATGTATAGATTTTGAGTGCACCCATCCAATTGATGGGTTGTTTTGAAGTCTACCAATCTACTTGTTAGGTTTTTTCTTAAAATATGTGTTGGGTAAATGATTTAATCATGTTTCTGTATCAGTTTATTTTTTGGGTTTTCACTTGCCTTTTTGTATCACGAGGTTTCATATCACTATGAAATGTAAAAAACAATTCATATGACTAATTTTTTAAATGAAATTTGTTTGATAAACATACAAATAATTAGCTTCAATTCTTTTAAATCTTATTAAAATGAGATTCTTAAAAAAATGATTAAAATAAAACATGTAAATTTTAATACAAAATTCTTTTTTGAGATGTAAATGTTTTTAATAAATTTGATGTTATTTTAAAAACTTCAATAAGGCTTTGATGAAGATTTAATAACAAAAATCAGAATGAAATTAATTTTAAATTGATTGGTTTTTTTGTATTGTTGTAACCTTTATATTATAAAAATTTCTCATTGCCTAAAGCTAGTAGACATGCATGTATGATTTTAGGTTTTATCCCCCTCAAACAGTATGAGGCAAACACAACTAGTTTTGTTCCTTGTCAGTTGCAACACCACACAGGACTTACAACCTGCATAAGGCACTGCTATCATTTTCACAGTGTACTCAGACAGCACCTTATAAGAATGAAAGTTCACCCTCTGAGGTGAGGAGCTTTCCAGATTTAAAGCGGGGTCCAAGGTCCAGGGACCAACGAATTCAAGCAAACTTATTGGTCGAAAGCTTTAAATTGGTCCCAAGGCCTTTTAACAAGGGTCCAAGACCAAAAAGTGGCAAATTGAGCTCCTGATTTGGAAAACCAAGAATCAGCCTAGGGACCTAGGTACAGTCCAACTCAAGGATTGAATTTGCTTTCAAATCAGTCGAAATTGGTTCCTATGAAATTGGACCCTGGAGCCTTGTCTAAAGTGGGCCTTAGAATGTTCAGAAATGTTCAGTAGCTGCGCTTTAGGCACAGTAAAAGCCTTGGGGAGGCCATTATCAGAATAAGGGTCCCGCCCTCCACATTGGGCAGGCCACTTATTCTGAGAATGCCCTCCCCCTAGGGCTTCACCTAACACGTAAGATCCCCTAGACCAGTCGGCAGTACCTTACAACTTTTC
>Ga0209208_10010556_pt1 | contig 11970 bp, 8 predicted proteins | sample S1TSphfallax_3_FD_187694 | JGI IMG/M metagenome (GOLD analysis project Ga0209208, IMG submission 187694) | Host-associated microbial communities from peat moss isolated from Minnesota, USA - S1T2_Fd - Sphagnum fallax MG (SPAdes) (version 2) | ecosystem: Host-associated > Plants > Peat moss >...
GATGGCGCCGAACTTCTGAAGGATGGGCGGCGACTGTGAACGGGAACATGGCTGATTCGAACGGAGGACGGGAGGCTTCGGAGGGAAGCTTACGGACCTCCAGGAAGGTTTTTGAAGCGATTCTGGTTGTGGAGCAACATCTCTTGGTGGTTTTTGAGAGGAATGGAAGATCTTTTTTGGGTTTTAGGGAGGAGGCCGGAGATAGAGTTTTCTTCTTGGAGAGTAAGTAGTTGAAGGAGAGAGTTTTTGATGAACACTGAGCGAAGGAAATATCTGTAGCTGAGCGATTTTGGCTAGATGCCTCTCTTTTTCCGCTGCGTCTGGTAAATCTAATCGAACCGTCGCTGCAGCTGAGATTCATGAGACAAAGAGAGAACAAGAGATTGGATGAGGATCGAAGGTATTGGAGTTCTGTGAATTGAGATGAACAGAGGGCTTGTGATCTCGGGTGTAAATACTCTGTGAATGTTGAATGGAGTGGTTCTTTTGGCTGGAATTCGCGTATGTGTCAATAGGGGAAGACAAGAGTCTAGACTCTCGAAGGTCTGTATGTTGCTGTGTGTTCATGATGTGTAATGTGTAGACTTTGGGTCCAGTAGACAGATCTGGTCCTGGGGAGTCTAGCGATGCGTATGCAATATCTTAGATCAGAATCTGGTTAAGGTGGAGTGCCAGGGGTTCGATGGTGTTGGCTGTAAGTAGGACCCCTCCTTTTTGGTGACAAAAGGTCTAATTTGTCTACATTGATCATTACATTACAATCACTATTTTTTATTCACCATTTTAGTTACCATGCCCATTCACATGGTCTTATTTTGGTCATGTTATGTCAAAGGCATGTTAGTATGCTATTGACGATGTCAAAATCTACCATGGTTTTATGCAAGTGAGTTTGAAAGGTGCTCAAAGTTCCTTTAAAAAAACTATAACATGGATTTAAAAATATGGGAGGGAAGGCAAGAGTGAAATGACTTTTATGTTATTGTAAGGTTATTTGTTAGGATGGTCAAAATTTATATGAAGATATAATTACCTTATGCATCATCTTGTTTCAAGAAACTCTTGAATATCATTATGCAATCTCCATTTGTTATGAACATTAGCAAGCTATGCATTTGTTTTCCATAATTTTAATGTGCCAAATTTGGGTTATTGTTCAAGCCATTGTCAATACATTGTTCCTTGTTGTCAAAGTATGTGTTTTAAACCAAAGTAAAGGTTATTAGTTATTGTTTCATGTTTTATTTATTTTTGCCATTTTGATTGTGCCTATTAAAGTTTTGAACCTTAAAGACATGAACAACTTTCTAACATTTGAGGTTACTACAATTGAAAAGAACATCAAGCTCATGGAAAACAATGACCTTTTTGAAGAAGTTTTTGATTTATTTTTAAAAATCTATTTGTTTAGTTGTTTTGACTTTGTGTTGTTTTCAATATTCATTGATTTTTCCATGTTTACAAAAATTGTGTTGATTATTGTTTGTTGGTGTGTTATAGGGCAAAGGTGCATATGGGTTATTAGTAACACAAAGGTTTAGGAAACATGCACTTCTATTTTTTGCAACATTCCAATGATGAAATAGGTGTGTTCATGAAAAACCTTGATGGTTTTATATATGAGTGGGCTATCATGTGTTTTCCATTTTTTGTGTTTTCATAAAGTCATATGTTTATTTTATTTTATTTTTTATGTCATATTTTTGTCATATTTTTTTCATTGTAAATATATGTTAGGCTTTCTATGTCCAATTTGAAGGTTCAAGGTTTCCAATTTGAGGGTCTCAAGTGTGACATGTTCAATTCTTGTGATTTTGTTAATGTTTATCAATTTTAATCATGCATCAATTTAGTTATTCTTAAATCCTAAATCTTTTACATTTTCAAGCCCTTTGTTTTTCAAGTCGTGTTGGGCCTAAAAGTCATTTTAAAAAAAAACATTTCATTTATATTTTGAATGGTGATGCAAATTAAACTTTCGGATTACATATTATAGCTTCTCCTACCTATTGTTGGTAACAAATTGCAAAAATGTTTGAATTCATTATCCATTAAAGCAAAATGTGACATAATAACATGTGATTTGTTTCAAAATATGTTATTCACATTTTTGTGTGTGGAGATATCATGTGTTGAATAAGAAAATTAGAAATCATGGCAACTTGAATAACACCTAAAAAATTATGAAAATCATGTTCATTAAAACCACACTAGTCTGTAACTAAAACTCAAAAAACAATTCATATACAACTATTATGCAACTATCCCTTCAATATTATAACTATTGTGAAACTATCCCTTTAAAAATGTGATGTATTAATAAATAAATTGCCATGTCAAAAAATCAACTAGTTGTATTGTAGTTGCAAGTGAATTGAAAATGGGTCTTTTATACAATAATTTATACATATCATACATACATGTGTAGTTAACCATGTTTGATTTTTTTAGAAATTGCATTGTCATTACATGTGGCAACTATTTTATAACTATTATAAATGTGTCACTAAAACAACAACTATGTTGTAACTAATGTACAATGTACATACATGTGATCATGCCAAGTATTCACATTTCCATCATCCATTATGGAATACATTTGTAATTAAATTTTGATTATGATTCCCATTGATATAATTAATATGGCCATTAGTGCACCACTACTACAATACTAATATTCAACTATGTTATGACTATAATACAACTACTTATAACTTAATAAAGATACATATTCATCATTTATTTATGTTTTCATCATATGTGTTTTATTTTGAATGATTTAAAATGTTATGGGAATGTTACCTCAAGTTCTAGAAATCATCTTTGAAATGCAAAGGAAAATGATAATGAAAAATAATAAGAAGAAAAATAAACTTTCCAACTTACAAAACATGTTTTCTTTTTCTTTGGGCCCCTCCTACTTCAAACCTCATAATTTTTTAATTTCTTATTCATTTTAAACGATTTAAAATGTTATAGGAATGTCAAATGAAATTTTACAAATCATCTTTGAACTCCAACAATAACATAACAACATACAAAGAATTTTGTTGATGTTTGGAAACTAGTCTTTGTAGCATTTGGTGGTTTGTTTTTTTTGAGTTTTTGACCCCTTCTACTTTGAGGGGTCATAACTTTTTTAATTCTATTCCATTTTTGACAATTTTTAGTGCACTAGATGCACCAATAGGAGGGGTTCAAAAAAAAATTAACATAAAAAATGGAGCCTTCCCCTTGGATCTAGCATGCTTTGAGCACTTAAGTGTTATAGTTGTAACTCAATTTGTAAATAATGAACAACTAAAAGATTTAACCCATATGTTTTGTTTTGAAATCCCATGTTACAAACTATATGAAGAAGGCTTGTTTTCTTATATTCTCACATTAAAATACATGTGCCATTTTGGGATGAACTTTAAAAAGTTTAACCTAAAGGCAAAACATAAAATTAAAAAAAAATCTTATGGTTATTCTTTAGTGCACTTAATCTTGTGTTTTCCTACTAATTTACCTACTTAAATAGGTAAGTAGGTCCTACATTTTTACCTACTTATGTAGGTAGATAGGAAGGTTGATGCAACCCCACTTTGAGGCAAGTGTGAGGATGAGACTTGCACACCCAAAAGTGGGAACTTGGAGTCCTCCGAGACTCCCAAAACTTTAGAATTTGATTGCAAGGGTCAAAACACCTTGCCTTGAAGTGTTATTTATACCGTTGGAAAGGTCTTGAAGTGTAGAGTCGAAAATGGCCTTGCATGAGCCATTCGGACATTCGCAGCACAAGTTATGGTTGAAAGAAGGGCCGGGAATCAAACTGGCAGTTTGACTCCCAACCACTAAAAGTCGGGAATCGACCCGACCTGACCCCGGTGTGTGCAGGTAGAGTGCAACACACCGTTGGAAAGCGCTTGAGGAGAGCTACAAGTTTGCTTGAGACCTCATCCCAATCAAAGGTCTAAACCGGGAGTTATGAGCTCCCAAAGCCCCAGGAGTCCAATCTAGGATGGTTTCGGGAATCCTCCTTGGGAGTCCCGGGACTAAAAGCCATTTGGATGCGGGTGTGATGGAGCAACGTTGAGAATACTATATGGGGGGAGGTGGTGGCTTCCCCCGAGTCCGGGCTGTGGTGAGTCAAGTGAATCCGTGTTGCTCATGGCTTGTCCCAACACCAAGAGTGATTCCGAATGTGTTGGTTAGTTTTGATGTAGGACTGAGTAACTAAATAAGTTGTCCCTTTTCCTAGTCTAATCCCGGAGCTTTCAGCACATCCCTCTCACCCCCTTTAGTGCTGGAAGCTAAGAGCGGCACCAAGTTCCAACTACTTTCGCTCTTTAACATAGTTGGACCCCTTTTGGGGTCTAACGAAGAACTTGGGGGCGCGTCAAAGGTCCTAGGTAAATATGTAAGTACGTAGGTTTAAAGACCTACCAACTTACCTACCTATGGTTATGTACGACCTACTTAACTATTAAAATTATTTTTTATTATTATTCCAAAATATAATTATTATTCCATGTGGAATTTTTTTTATTGTGCCCTTTACCAATTATGGGGTGAGGATATTGGTGGGATCTAGATTTTGTAGGCCCATTAAGTTTGAAACCTTAACATAACTTATATGTTTTGGTTATGATCAAACATTCTCCAAATGGTTGGAGTTAGTGTTGTTGCCAAGTCATAGTAATGAGGGAACTATTTATGCATTTATGGACAAAGTGTTCAATATATTTTGTGCTCTAGCTAAGGTATTTATTGACCAAGGTACAAAATTTTGTGGGGAATTCCAATAGTTGTGTAAAAAAACATTGATAAATCATCGAATTACTTCACAAGATCATTATGAAGGAGATGGGTTAGACAAATGGATGGTACAAATAATGAAATGAAAATTGTGTAAGTATGGCTTTTAAAAGGGTCATACTAGAAATTGGGACCTATAGTTACCATGATTGGTCATGTGATATAGGTTCATTTGATAGGCTTCCTTTGCATAATTTTCACCAAATTTTCCATTGTTCAATTATGACTTTGAGCTACTAGCTGCCTCCATTCAATGTGATGTTATGGTATATTGAGTTTGGATGATCCTACAACATGGCTTCATATGTGAACAAATAGTAGCTTTACTTAAACATGTGATGCCTATGGCTATGGAAAATTTAACAATTGCTTTTGATTGAATTTTTTTTGGTATGCCACAATTTGTGGAGGTAGTTATTCGCCTCGGGTTCATAGGTTTGAACTTATAAATTTTGTATACCTACAATACACAACACTAACTACTTTAATTTGGATGTGATTACAAGGTGTGTGATTTTGCTTATGTGGAAGGTTTTTGTTATTGTTGGAAGGTTGAAATGGTCAAACATGGAAAGGCCACATGCATAATTGTGCATTATGTCATCTTCCTCATGTGAATGGTTAAATTGATCGTTATTTGACAATTATTCCTTTTAGACTTTGTTGTATGTTGTGTGGGCAATCTATGAGGGCTGCCAATATGTTGGTATGTGATTGGTGTCCAAGAGGTTAACATATGGGATGTTTTACACCACCCTTACACAATTCATTAATCGATAAATGGTTTTGCCCTTGATGCACTTAATAGACCAAGATTCCTAAAGTCACTTGGTAGGTTTAACCTAAGTATTTTTTTCATGGTAAAAAACATTTGAATGATGATTGAAGGATTGTAGCTAGGTGATTGATGATTGGGGTTCCCATTTGCACCTAACCTACTAGCCCTTATACCTTGGAACCAAAGTGTTCATTAATGACGAATTCTCACAAGGCATTTCTTATAGTGTTATTTGGCTTAAAAGGACTTTAGCCCCAAATAAGGGTGGTTTGGCTACAATATATTATTCATGGTTTTTATTTTCATGTGTTGTATGTGTGATGATGGTGATTGTTGTAGGCACCAATGTGGTAGCGCATGACAATTATTCATGTGGCTATGATTAGCTATATAATTAAATTTAGATTAATTATATTTAATTTAGTTTAGTCATGTTAATTTAGTTTAATGTTTAGTTTAGCTTGCATGAATTAGTTCCAATGTGAATAGGTTCAAGCTAATATATGGATTAGGTATCCAAATTTGATGAACTCAAATCCTTTTTTAGTGATTTGAGATTATAGAATATGTTGTGTGTTTATGTAACTTTTCATGGTGCATGGTGTTTGTGTTGTTGAATTTATGTTTTGAACTTAGATTCCTATGTTGTTACAAGTGACTTCATTTTGGGTTGGCTATGGTGTACCATCTAAGGTTTTTTCTTATCATATGTTGTATGTGGAGGATGGCTTACGCATAAATATGAAGCCTTAACTTGGAGCTTTGTGCTTGGAACTTAAAGTTTGATGCAATCTTAATCCACCTACATGGATGAATTTGTCCATAGATGAATGATTTCATATGGATGAATGTCATTTTTGCATGTATGAATTTCATTTATGATTTGGATTAAATAAATAAATCATTGGATGAAATTCATCCATGATTGGAAGATAAATCAATTCAAAATCATTTATATCAATCTTCATTTGTTGTCCAAATATTAATATTTCAAATTTGAATGTCATTTAATAATCATGGATAATGAAATTGTGATAGTAGGGGAAAATATGATGATGGGACCACAATTATTTAAAAAAATTTGTGTATGAAACCAATGTCATGAATAATGTTGAACAATTCAAGAAATATCATCATGGAATGAGTGTCACCCCTCCCCCCCGACCCAATTGTTGTCAACAACATTATATATTTATTCTATGGAAAATTGGGGTGCCTTGAAAATAACCCCATTGTCATCTATGATAGTAAGTTGTTAAAAGAAAGCTAGTCAAGGTGCTTAAAACTGAATTTTAATTTATTTCAAAAACCCATTATCACTAATGACATTACATAGTTTTAAAATATTTAAACATTCAAAATCCATTGTTGTGAACAACATTGGTTAAATTTGAAGAAAGTTATGGCACCCTTGATGAAGAATGAAAAAAAACCCCCCATTATTGCCAATTGACAAATTTAAATAGGTTTGAAAAAAGTTGTGGCACCTTTAAAAAAGGGGGAGGGAAAAACCCATTGTTGTCAACGACATTAAGTCAATTTACCCAAATTTTTTTATAAAAAATATTTAATTAAAAAAAAACAATGACTTTGGGGTGAGTGTTATATTGATAATAATATGATTTTAAAATATTTAAATAATGGCATTTAAAACCATAGCCATGAAATACATTATATTATTCAACAAATGTTATATCACATATAATTAGATTTTGTTTCATGAAGATCTGGTTAATTAAATTTATGGAAAAAAAATCCATAAATAATTAATGATAAGATAAAACATTCATTCATAATTCCAATTGAAGTTCTATTTATCAAAAACATGTATTAAATGCAATTAATTTCTTCATCCATACATTAGATGAATGAAAAAAATCATTCCTCTATAATGAAATTGAATGTTTACATTCAACCCCATGTTTGTTTATAAGTACTAGTACAACATTCATTTTGCAATTAAAATTCTTGAGTTATACTTACATGTGTGTAGGGGAAAATACGTTTTACCATCCCAAGTTCCAACTTTAAGCTTTAGGCTTAGTATCTAAGTTCATGTGGCAACTTGCCTAGTTGTATGTGTGATGACAACAAAAGTTGTAGGAGTCGACATGGTAGTGCACAACATCTCTATTTTACATTGGATTTAAAAAAAAAATCATGTGTCATTTAGTTTTTATTTCAAACCTTATTGATTTAGTCTTCCCTTCTTTACCATTAATCCATAATGTCCCAAAAAGATTTGACTAAATGACAAAACTTAACATGAAATTACTAAGATTGAAACTTCAAGTGATTGTGAAAAGGCAAAAAAAATTGTTTCATTCAAGATTTGTCTTTGGCACTATAATCAAGACCATACTCTTTTTAACATTCTCACTAGTGTTATTATTTTTAAATCTTGAGTATGACGCCAAAGGCAAATTAATCTTCAAATTCAATTGTCACTTAACATTTTGACCCTTATTTGACCCTTAATGAGCAATTTCATCCCCTATTTGGGGTAGTTTATGTATAGTTCTTTGCACACTAACCATTTTTGGAATATATCTTGATTGATTCTTGAATAATTTTGTTGTAGATTTTAGGTGCAAGAGGTTTGAATGTTAGATTATTTTCTAGATTTTTCCAATTTAATCCACTTTTGCTTTCGATTTTTTAAATAGATGAAGTGTTGAAGTTATTAATGATATTGATTTAAACATATGTTTTTTTTGGTTACTTGTTTGTGTTAGAATGAATCCAAGGGAAAAGCCTACATACATGGTTCATATTTAGGTTTCTTATGTGTTGCAAATTTTAGTGGTTTTATTATTGGCAATTATTGGTCAAATTTCAACAAAAATACAATTTTGACCTATACAAAGGATTTGTCATGGAAAAAACTTGCCATATTAAATAAAAATCTTCCAAATTGCAAAAAAAAATCATAAGTTCATGCACGTAACGAAGAATACAAAAGTATCCCTTCTTTTAATCAAAAAATTTCATGTTTAACATATAACCAAATTTTGTTAAATGTTTTTTAGATCAACAATTTGGCCACATCATAAAATTGGCAACACATTAGATGTGGTTATGTATGGTAATTTATTCGCATTCATGGATGGCCAAATTTTCAACCCCATATAACTTTTCTTTTCAATTGTGTGATGTAACTAAATTGGTAATCATCCACAATAAAACTTAGTCAAATTTGACTATAGACCAAATATGAAAGTAAATTTTTTTATGAATAACTTTATAGAACCCCATGGTTAGACAATTTTTTTGGGATAAATATGGAATGTATTATAATATTTAAATAAAATTTAAATTTAAATTTCATTTTGAAAATGTGATAAAAAGATAAAATAACGGTAAAGGAGATGGAGGTTTATCAATTTAATAACATGCCTCCCTTCCCCCACTTTTAATTCCCAAGTGTATGTAATAATTGTCCTCCAACTTGAGGATGTCCTTCCATGAGACTTCCCCTCGCCCGATGTGTTTATGTCCACGAGTTCCTCCAAATCATCCTCCAATACTAATGCCAAATGGGGTGGTATCATGTTGGGGGTCTTTTTACTTCACTCCAGTAAGAAGGCCCATTTTTTTTTCTTTTTTTTTCATTAATTCAATTTCCATTCCTTTCACGTTCTTCCTTGCTCGAATATAAACATGGTCTTGAACACGTTGGTTCATCTTGGCATGTTCTTGCTTTGTGTACCATTTGGGTTGGTGGGTGGTTTGCCCCCTTTTTTCCTTTGGGGGCCATGTGTGGTGGAGGTTTTGCAAAACGATCCTTTGTTTCCATGGACCAATATTACATAAAGAACACATCCATTCCTTTCCAATGTCTTCTCCTTTCTTTCAATGAATGCCCTCTTTAGTTATTGTGTAATTCAAATCTATAAGAAATAAATATGAAATCGACTAGACTTGACACATGTATTGCAATAAGCATGGAAACAAGCTAGCAAACAAATGTACCCATGACATAAGAAACATGCATTTACAACCCCAATATATGATAAATATATAATGATCAAACATGGGTGTTGCATTTTGGATCCTATTACATCAAGCTTAAACATAAGTATTCCACCAAAACTATTACAACATTGGTATTGCACTTACAAACCATGACCATGACATTGATATTCTTACAAATATTCATTTTCAGTACATGTGGTATAAAATCTTTTGAATACATGGTAGTCCTTGGTATTCAAATGCAAATTTTTGTGAAACACTAGTATTGCAAAAAACAAGTTTGTTAAAAAAAAAAACATTTCTTGTCATATTAACCATGGGATTTGGTATCGTTTGAACTTGAACTTCATGCTCTACAATCAAAACCTCCACATCGACACTTGTAGATTTTGCATGCTCCCCCATGATCACTTGTTAAAAAACACAAAAACAAATGTGAACCCCCTTGTTGTAGTCTTGATGGCAACCATGATTAAGGGGCACTCCCCTTTGATCAAATGTTTGAAAAAAAAGAAGAAGGAGGGGTGGGACCTGTTGTTGTAATCACAATGGTGGTTGTGATTAGAGTGACAATGAATGTTGATGGGATGACAAACATTGATGGTAATGACCAAGGTTTAGTTACAGGTCAACAATGATGCATGATGGTGAAGACAAATATTATGCAACAAGGATGGCATCGAGGACAATGAACATGAAACATTGCAAAAAGAAAGCAAGAGAAGGGATAGTGAGTGGTCAATACACAATTTTCTATTGGGTTCCAATTCCTTGGTGGATCATAATGGTTAGTTTAGTTGATTTTATTTACAATTTAATTTCATCATTATGTTGTTAAATGTAGCAACCTCACATAAATGAAGATAAACAAAGGCGATTGTGATGGAAAATTCACACCCAAATGGCCTCAAAAAATGAAACATCAAAGCCATTGATCAATTATTTGCAAATGTTTTGATGAATTTTTTTGATTCTTTGGGGCTTTTTGATGAGGTTAACATGAACTTGTTGGACCTTAAAATGTTCCATTTCAATATCCATGCTCCAAGTTCCTTCTTCCAACTTGTACCATTCCCAACCTCTTCATTTGCAAGCCTCTTCTTCATGTAAATCATTGGATTTGTGCATAAATTGCTTCAAAATTGTCTCATTATTTTTGTTATGTTGTACTTCATATTCAATTTTTGGTTTGCAAAAATTGATCATCTGAACCAACATATCAAACTTTCTTACTTGGAGCTCCATTTTTTGTAAGAATGATTTTATTTCCATGGATTTATTATTAAATTTATGTGTTTCAATGGCTTTAGTGTTTAAATGTATAATATTTGATTTAAATAAATAGTGATCACAATTGTATAATGTAACAATATGAAAATGTATTGAATTGACAACTTTTGTTGATTTTTTTCAAGTTTCGCAAAGGTGTCAAATATTGAATCAATTACCCATTCCATTAAGATTGATGGGAAGGCAATTGAAGTTACTTATGAAGGTTGGACCAAAATCCTCCAATTGATACAAGAATGCAATGACAACAAAAAAATAATTACTTGATGCTACAAGAAACATCTTTGAGTGTTGTTATTGCCATGCATCTTTCTCCAACAAGATTTGATGGAATCGTCATCAAACTATCCAAGGTTGTAATCAGGCCTCAGATGAACAAGGTAAGAAGCTCATGTTGAAACCTTATCTAGGATGGTTGACTTTAGCCGAGGAAAAATAAATGTGCATGCACTAGTAGAAAATGGCCATTTTGCAATTGGTCCTTGTGATTAATTTTTAGTTGCAAGCAACATTTGCAACTAAAATCTTAATAGTTGTGTTGGACAAGTCGCATTGACACTAGTCGCAAACGACAATGAATTTTGGATGAAAGAAAAAATCAACAAAATATGCCTTCATCCTTTGACTTGTCATATATGTATTGTCGCTTGTAACTAGGATCCAACTTTTTTGGTGAACAATGGGAACAAATTATGTGTTTCCACGTGTCCCAACTTTTAATAATTAGAAATATATTTTTAAAATTTTGAAACAATCCAAGACATTTAATTTTTATGCTTGGATGATTTAGATTGTGACACATGGTGCCATATAAATTTGCCACGTGGAATATTAGTTGAATTTGTTTAAATTCAATTTAAATCAATATTTAGGTATGTAGGTTGAACTGAGTACCTACCTACCTATATACCTACCTACCCATCTAGGCTAAACACCTATTTAGATGGGACCTATTTACTTACCTAGGCCAAATATCTACTCAAGTAGGTAGGTAGAAAAGTAAGTAGGTAAGTTAGGGAAATATGTAGTTAGGTGTAAATACATGAATATTTATATTTTATTTTGGGTTAAGTCATTTTCATTAGCTCATCCCATTTGTCCATGTTTTTAAATATGAAATTATAAAG
>Ga0209208_10010557_pt1 | contig 11969 bp, 6 predicted proteins | sample S1TSphfallax_3_FD_187694 | JGI IMG/M metagenome (GOLD analysis project Ga0209208, IMG submission 187694) | Host-associated microbial communities from peat moss isolated from Minnesota, USA - S1T2_Fd - Sphagnum fallax MG (SPAdes) (version 2) | ecosystem: Host-associated > Plants > Peat moss >...
CATTAACAAAACTCTTTTTATTTCCTCGCTTCTTTCTTGTTTCATAAAAAAAGAAATATTTCCTGGGGAACATGGGAACATGGGAACCTATAAAATTGGGGGCGCTTCCTGGGCATAATGCCCTAGGGTTCTTTGGAGATCCCTCAAAATAGACATAGAAATAAAAAGGGAGTTGTTTTACGCTCCAACCAAATTGCAGGAACACACATTGTTCAAGCCCATGCGCGCAAGGTTAGAACAACCCATCACCAAGCACCAACGGGTTGAGCAAACATAATTCAGAAGATGGTCCCTTGAGTGATAGATACTCTGGAACCAAACTACTGGTCCTTAAAACTTGTTGTTGGGGACTTCTTTAACCTTTTATTCGGAGATGCTGTTTTTGCATTTAGTAACCAACACACACTTCTTTCAATAAAATAATCAAACACTTCTCCCAATAAAAGAATATTGATTATTGGGCATTTTCACCATGTGTTAGGCCATAAATGAGGTTTATCATAACTAAACAAGGGGTGTGTCGCACAGTGGCATTGCCCATTTACATTAAAATGTATTTTAAGGCAAAAGAAGAATTATGGAAACTCAAATATTTCGCCTTTCAAATATACAATCTTCAAAAAAATCATTTAAAAGAAACCCAAAGTCCTTCTCAACATATTATAACTCTATAACTAATCTCAAGTTTCAACACAAGCCAAAATATCATCTTTCAAAAATACTCATTTTAAAATAGATCTACTACCTAGGGGCCCAAATCCCTTAAGCTATTGTACTCTATAATGAATCTAAACACAATATCCTTGCCTTGGAAGGCAAGGCCAACTAACTTTTTAGAACACACAAGTGTTTAAGTTGTTGTAAACATCATTGTTTAGAATAAAGTTCACATCTATCTATGAAGCAATGTAGTTTGTTGGACCCTGGCCCCACAGGGACAGGCACTATGGCATTCGATCCAACCTTTGGAAGTTTTACCTTATTAAAACCGGTATTTTTGGTGAAAGTGTTTAGACTGTTTAGACTGAAATGGATTTTTTTGGTGTTCAGAGTGTGTCCTGTACTAACTAAGGTGTTTGCCATGATTCTAGAGGCACAGTTGAGCAACTGGGCAGAAGAGAGGGGCCTACGTGCCAGGGGACAGACTGGTTTTAGGAAAGACTTCCGCACCACAGATAACCTGTACATTTTGCAAACGCTCATTGAACAAAGCACTCACAAACGCAAAAAGGTGTATTGTTGTTTTGTGGACTTTCGCAAAGCTTTTGATACAGTGCCTTGTGATCTGCTATGGCAGGTGCTAACTGATATGGGAATTGTGGGTCAATTCATGCAGTGTCTACAAAGCATATATAGCCAGGATAATGTCAGAATTATGCATCCAACAGAAGGGTTATCAACCCGGTTCTCATGTGGCATTGGGGTCAAACAAGGTTGTCCACTGAGCCCACTACTTTTTGGACTCTACCTTGATGGACTTGAGAAGCATCTAGATGCACTTGATGGCGACAGCCCGCCACAGCTGGCAGACATAGTAGTCAAATTACTGTTGTATGCAGATGATTTAGCATTGATGTCAGAGACCCCACAAGGGTTACAGAAACAAATAAATGCTCTGTCTGAGTTCTGTGTTGAACGATAATTGGTCATCAATGTGAGTAAGACCAAGGTGGTGGTGTTTGAGAAATGCCACAGTGCAACGCCAGAGTTCACATACAGAAGGACAACCATTGAGCGGGTTCAATCATTCAGATACTTAGGCTTAGAGTTACATAGTACAAGAGGCATGGTAGTAGCCATAGACAAACTGACTGCTGCTGGGAAGAAGGCACTGTTTGCATTACGCCGCAGATGCAATGATCTGAGCATAACAGATCCAGAAGTAATGTGTCAGTTGTTCGACTCACTGGTACGCCCAGTACTGAGCTATGCATGCGAGGTATGGACATGTTGTACAAGGGCGAAAAGGTTGCAACAAGCAGAACAAGTACATAGAATGTTCTTGAAAGGAATATTAGGGGTCAATAAAACAACAAACACTTTTGCTGTGTTGGGGGAGTTTGGAAGGTATCCATTGGAGTATTTTTGGTGGCAACAAACTCTCAAGTATTATGATAGACTACGAGAGTCCACACCAAATCGTCTGTTGTATTATGCCTACCAGACCCAGCTCCAGATGCTCAGTGTGCTCAATGATAACCAACAGTGTTGGCTCTGGAATGTGCAATTGTGGCTTGACAACCAAGGGGTTGGGGTTCTCTATACTAATGTCATTTGTGTTATAGCAAGTGCATAGGCTTCCTATCTAAAATCCACTTATGGTGAACAAGCCAGAACCAAAAGTAGCAGATTACGTACATACCAGCTGATGAACACGAGCTGTACAACAGAATCTGGGTACTCATATGCACATCAGAATTATTTGCAAGTGATCACAAATGTTCAACTTAGACAATCTTTGTCAAGGTTCAGATGTTCAAACCATCGTTTAAAAGTAGAGTGTGGCAGGCATGCAAAGCCTGAAAGGGTACTGAGGAGAGATAGGGTTTGTCGCCTATGCTCCCTAGGAGCTGTTGAGGATGAAGACCACCTATTGCTAATGTGCCCAGCTCACCATGACATTCATTGCAACTTTGGTCAACAGCTAGGGAAACAGTTGACACCGTGCAGCTTACTGCCTGAATTGATGCATTCAGCTACTCAGAAAGCAATAGCTTTGTACTTAGTTTCTTGCTTAGACAACAGGAGTGTTTTGCTCAAGTTAACTAGGTAATAGTCGTCAAATGGATCTCTCTGGTCCGGGTATTGACGTTAAATGAAAAGAAAAGAAAGAAAGAAAGAAGACACTAGTAGGTAGATGTACAACATCTTATCTATTGGCAGGGCCAGTGTGTTTATGATGCCTTGTTTTGGTTTGTCACATTGAGATCTCCCAAACCACACTGCTTGATGTTATTCTTGTGATATTCTTGGAAGCATCAACTTGGTTTGAGATTAAAGAGTAACAGCCTAAAAAGCTATTGATTATTGAACTATTTTCTCAATGAAAATTAAATAAAATCAAAACTGAAAACTGTATCCAAATTTGGGAGTGTTGTTGGAAAGCCCTTGGCTAATCAGATTTAATAAAGTTTTCTTTCATAATTATCAGAGCTAAGGTGTGGAAGATTTGTTTTTTTGGATTGAATTTAGTTACTGGAAATTCAAACAAATTGCAAAAATTGGGTTTGGAAGGAAAAATCAGTTGAGCCCTCAATGTGTTTACGTTGTCAAATTTTTAAAAATTCAATTTTGAAAATGTGAAAAATAAAGAATGTGTTTACACTTGGGCCAATGACACAGGCTACACTATTACTTATTAATAGGAACAATATTGTTTGTGTATGAAATATTACATGTCTCGGTATAGGATGTGCTAACAAGAGATTAGACTATTTTTTTGACCTTTCTACTTTGAAAGATTTTATCTTACTTATTTCAAAGCCAAATAGAGATATGTAAATGGCTATCGGGGCACCAAGTGAAAGGTTACCTAGACCCTTGGAACCTCTTGCGTTGAAAGTGATGAGAAAGTGAACACATTTTTTTTAAAAGCTTAATAGTTCATTCACCTTACTCATTTCCATATCTAAAATACACATAAAATTTATAACCACCAAGAAGAGTTTTTTTAATAAAGTAAAGTCCAAGGAGTGGGGCATTCTTACAAGGAAAGTTCACTACTTGAAGCATTAGCTAAGGGAAAGCTCACATTTTGAAAATATCTCACCTTGAAGACATTATTGTTGATAAAGTTCAATTGTTAAATGGAACTTTACAGATGGTGAAAATTATTGCGCCATAGATTGGGTTCTTCCATTCATATAGATGGCATTACAAAAATATTTCATAGGTGAGTGGGCTTTTCCATTTGTATGGATGGCATTGTGAAAAAAATAAAAATTACAATGTGTCCATACAAGTATTTTTTCACAAATTTTCACAATTTCATTTGTAGAAGTGGAAATTTTTCACAAAGTCATTTGTAAGAATGGGTAAGCCCATGTACAAGGTAGCAAACAAAAAATACATTTTACATGACAAATTGTTTTCCAAATACATTAGGAAATTTGAGGGGAGGGACAAAGCAAGTCAAAAGTGTAAGAAATGTTTATATCATTTTTTATGTCAAAATAACTTTCTAATCCCACTTCAAGAATATTATGCCTTTATAAATGTTTGAACTATAACCATTTTCCATTAACAATGGTAATTAGATTATTTACTAAGTTAATTTCATACATGTAATGCATGCAATATTTTAGGTCTATAGTTTAGCATTTAAGTTATTGTCTTCTGGTGTTGGGAAAGATCTAAATAGTAATTAGTATCATATTAGTGTTTCATGATATGAAAGTAATTTAGGGATAATATGCAATGAGATTCTTGTTGAATGTGTGAATTTTATTCCACAAGAAAACAAACATGAGTATAGGTGCAAATGTGAACCTTGTTCCAATGTAATAGAAAGAACCTATTGTCACCAAAAGAGAAGACAAGTAAAAGTTTGCACCTAATTAATTGAGGTCATAAACAAATAAATAACTTATGAAATTTTGTAGTAGAATAGAATAATTGAGTTACATTTCGTATCAATTTTTTATAAAACATGTCATCAACATTTGTAAGACCTACCACACAAACTTATGGACCATAAGGAATCAAATCCCTTCTACTTTTCAAGCTTTTGAACCCACTAACCTTCTTATGGCAATTCACACACCCATTTCTCACAACAAAACATAAAATCCATTCCCCTTCCCACAATTATGTCCTAGGAAGTTGCACAAAAAGAAACTGAAAACCCAAACACCCTTTTTCATATTTACCTTCACAACCCAAGGTCATGCAAATATAAAGCAATCCCCTTCAAAGCTCCCACAAATGTGGGTAATCCTTCCCATTCAAACAAAACCCATTGTATTTTCAAAAACATAACATTTCACTCTGCCCCATCCAACAAACTATGATAAAGACCACTTTTAAAACCCTTTTAAATCCTCATTGTCTTCCTTAATCAGTCCCTACTCTATACATTTAACATAACTACCTTTTAAGAGTTATGGCGTAATGAAGTTACAAAGCTCTTGACCAAAAAGTCCTACAGATGTTTGAACATTCATCCTGCACAAAAAGTACTAGAAGGCAAGTCCTTTAAACACAAAAACAACCAAACAAAAGCATAACTATTATCACCAAAACTAAATGCATAACCAAAAACTTAATCATTTTGCCACAAAAGCTCCTCCTTATACTACACATCTACACTCCAACAAGCATTATGTCCAAATGCAACTTCAAGCACCAAATCAATCAATGCCAAGCGTCATTCCAACTATGAAAAATGCAAACCAAAATCCGTAATTTATAAACAACAAACATCAAAAACAAAAAAACAAAAGCAGAAGAATAATAGGATACTAGTTATTACACTATTTAAAAAGTTTAGGATGTTTGAAAAATGAATCATAAATAACTACAATATTTGAAATTTTTAATTGTAAACAATATTAGAACATGAAGACTTGTGGGGCCTTAACAAACTTGAAGGAATTGATTTAAAAATAAATGCAACAATTTCTTTAACCACATATGGAAAAACTTTCAAAAAATATAAAAAGGAAAGTTATTTTTAATATGAAACTTTCAATTAAGTACTAAGTGGTACCTTATATTGTAAATGATATTGATCTACAAGCATGTTGGTACATACTAAAATCTTTATATGTAACAAAACATAATGAAAAAAAACTTATGATTCATAACAAATTCTCACACCTTTGTATGTTAAAAGGAACATCTATGGGATTTTATTTGTAGGAAGTGTACAACCAAACTACTAAATGATCAAATGGTTGAATTCAAAGATGAACCAAATGAAAATGTGATGATGAAACAAGTCATAAGAGTTCTTCTTAAAAGTTGTGAGTCATTTATATGAATGTTTTCTAAAAAGAAAGAATTGCACCAACACTTGAAGAATTAACAAAGACATTCCAACTTTTTAAAAATCACTCCCAAAATAAGAGCCAATAAATGAATGATGAAGAAACCTTGATTGTAAAGTTCAAAACCTATTACAAAACCAAAAGGGTGGCAACTACAATCACAAGACCACATTTGCACCCCGACCAAAAACAAGAATTCATGTAATTAATGTGGACAAAAAAATTGTTAATGGTAATAGTGCCTAATCAAGATGCCACTAATCCAAGCAAGCACGATTGATTATGCTTAGGCATTTGCAATTTTAGATGGGAATGACACCTTTCATAATGACAATGATAAAAACCTAGCAAAACGCCCAACCTATGCAGTTGAGATATCTAAAGAAACACTTGCAATTCTTGCCATTGAAGTTAACAATGAAGCTTTGAACATTGACAATACAGTTGGAAGAAATATAATTGGAAACTTGCAAAAGTTTGAGATCAAATTAAAGTCATGGTAGAATTCCAAACATTGAATTTACATATTGTAACTCCTATTATGTTCAAGGAAAATATTAGGTAAATTCTCAATTAATGAAATAAAAAAGATTGAAGATGTGTTTTTTGTACATGGCTTATAGAAGGATCTATTATCTATAGGAAGTCTCATAGGTCTTGTAACCATGTTTAATATTAGTGGGTGTCTTTTGATTGACAAATAAGGAACAATAGTTGTTAAAGGAATAAGAAAAAAAAATGGACAATACAAACTTGACATTTTTGTTGAAGTGAATGAAATAGTATGTGTTAAAAGTCTTAAAGATTTCATCCTACTAGGAGAAATATTTCAATTAATTAATCTTTGACATAAACAACGTGTTCACATAAACCTTATAAGAGTTCATTCTTTTAATGCAAACAAATTGGTCATATAACTCCTTATTATTCCTTTCTTGCAAATAGTATATGAAGGTTGTCAACTACAAAAATAACATAGAAAGAAAACACCAAAATCAACTAATTATCATTCAACTGCAATCCTCAATTTCATCCATTGCGGACCACTTCAAGTGCCATCATATAATAGTTCAACAAAATATCTTTGTCGCATTCATTAATGATTTCAATCATTACATTTGGGTGTTTTGCCTATAGTAGAAAAATGAGATTTGTCCAATGTTCATAAAATTCAAAGCAAGGATTAAAACAATCATGGGGAGGAAAATCAAAACTCTATGAAGTGATTAAGGTGGTGAGTTCCTATTTAAGGAGCTTCAAAAACATTTGGACCAAAAATGGCATAATTCAACAATTGATGCAAACAAACACAACTTTTTTAGTAAAACTACAAAAAGAAAAAACCACAAGTTGATGGAAAGGCCACTTAATGCATGATTCACATAAGTGGAGTTCTAAGTACTAATTTATGGGTGAAGGTTATGAATATAACAAAGTATCTCATAAATTGATTGCCTAGGAAGGCAAATTCTAAAACAATCCCATTTGGAATATTTTAGTTAAGTACATGATTTGCACCATTGAATTTTTTTTGGTAATTGGGTCTATTTACATTTCAACAAGAAAAATAAAAACAAATTAGATGCAAGTTAGTCCATCACAATAACATTTGTAAAGTACAACTCAAAAACAAAAGGCTATATTTGCTATAAACCTTTTTTATGAAAAATTAATATTTTTACAAATGTCCTTTTTGATGAATTTCATAATGGATGTTCCACTAATCCAAATATTTTTCCACTAAATGAAATTTCCTTTAAACATGAAACAATGATAATGACAAGATACATGATGAAAAATCAATAGAATTTAACAAAGATGACTATGTATTTAGGACATTACTTGTATTCTCACCTCAAAATGTCGTACCTTCAACATTGCAACCTAGTCAATAAAATCAACCCCATAGTCCATAGATGAATGCATTTAGTGCAGATTTCAAATAGTTTTTGGTTGACAAATCATGTCAAAAAAGTTGTATAAAAGGAACCCCCTTCACAAGAATAATGAGTTCTTAAAAGATTAAAAATGATTATGTTACAACTATCGATTATGGAAACAAGCATGAAGATGAAAAGCCAAAAGCTTATGTTGAAATAGTTGAAAACCCTAATGGCCAAGTGCCATGCATAAGGAGATGGGCATTATCCAAGAAAAGGGGACATGGACATTCGTGGGTCTCCAAGAAAAAATCCATCTTTTCCAAATGGGCCTCCAAGCTAAAAGTAGGAGCTAATGCAAAACATGTCAAACATAGAACTATACTCATGGCAAAGGGCTTGGGGAAAGTCAAGGGTTTTGAATATGAAAATATATTTACTTATGTGATAAAATGGGGCACTCTTAGATCATTGGTAGCACTTGTTGGTCAATTAATACAAATGGAAACTTTCACACCTAAATTTATAAACAAAAATTTTAATTGGTAAAAAAATTTAAAATGTACATGTTCCAACCTAAGGGTTTTGAGGTGCCAAATTAATAAAAGGTGCATAGGTTGCCAAATGCATCATATTAACTAAAATAGGTGCCATATGCAAGGTGAGGAAAATTGACAACTATTTGAAACAATAAGGGTTAATTAAGAACATTATTAATCACAATTTGTATTACATACATGATGAAGGAAAAGTGGTGATCTTAGTCATCTATGTAGGTGAATGTTTCTAGCAATAAATAATTCAAACAAAATTATATGGTTCATTGGACAACTCATCAACAAATTTAAGAAGTTTCAAATTGAGTTTATTTACTTTCCTTAAAGGATTTTCATGATTCAAAGGGGGTATGTTTGCTTCATACTCAAAGAGCTTGGCTTAAATGAATGTAACAACAACTTTACACCAATGGTAGAAAACCCCAAGCTTTCAACTTAAATGAATGAATAAAAAGTAAACATTCTTTTATACTAACAAATGGTTTAAGGCAATTAATTTACCTCACCAACACACAACTAAACATATCCACTATTGTGCAAACGGTTAACATATATAGGGCTACCCCACATAAGCCACATATAGAAGTTGTCAAAGTGATTTCTAGATACCTTTCGAGCATAATTGATTTTGGGTTCAAACGTGAAAACTTTGTAAATGCAATTGGAATGGGGATTAGGATATTAAAAGACCAATAATTGAATATGTGTTGTGACTTGGTGGATCAATCATCACTTGGTCAAGTAAACAACAACCAACAATAGCACTTTCATCAACAAAAACTAAATATTGACCAATTACTAAAAGTACAAAAAAATCCATGTTATTGCAAAACTTGAACTTTAATTTGGTCTTAGATACAATATATGAAATATCTAAGTCATAGTGATTATCTATTAGACCTATTCTTTTGATTGGGAACATGATAAGGAATTTATAATAGTTTGAGTTAGTAGAACCATTTGTGGAAAATCATTTTGTAGAATAATCGCGGGCATAATAATTTTATAAATTAAGGTTTAAAAGATAAAAATTATTCGTTCCTTGACAACTTTTTTTTTTTTACAATTTTTTCCTTTTTAAATTTATCTATAAAATACATTTAACACCAACCATTGAGTAAATTTTTCTAAAAATAATCCTTGTGATTAATGTGCACAATGTTAAATGATTACCATTCAAATGTGTATGGAACAAAGGAATGATAACTTTTGTTGATTCATCAAAATCACCATAATAATTTATAAAAAAAAATTGGGCTAGAAACGGTTCTTTGAAATTTGGTCTAACAATGAAAGGTAAAGGTCTTTAACAAGACTTGCCACAAGAAGTTCACTTGGAGGTTTGCAATGAATTTGAGATGATTGAATTGGATTTATAAAGGTAAGCATAATTTTACAAATTTGATGCTGCAACTAACTAGAAGATCTTTCTTCCCAAAAAAGTTAGTTATAAAATCAAGTAGCTTGTGAAAGAAAATCATAAGCATCCATAATACTAAGAAGAAAGACTATCGTATGGTTAAGCCATCAACAATTTGATATACAAGCCATTTACCACTTAAGTTTAAGAAAATTGAATATTTTTGCCAAGACTTGTGTTAACATTCAAAGGTTGACATTTAACATGTAGAATGTGCTTTAATGCAAATCATGGCAAAGGCACATACAAGCCACAACTAAAACTAGAAAAAAACAAAAACCTATGAAAATGAAAGGAGGTGTAGGAAATCATTATATAGCTATTTGTATTGGAGTAGTTCTCTAGTCCCATTTCTCCAATACTACTACACTTCTAGAAGTGTATGGACAATCATTTCTTATTAACAATGATAATTAGATTATTTAGTAAAATAATTATATGCGATAATGCATGCATTTAACTATTCTTGTTTTATAATGCAATATTTAAATTAGATTTTCTTTTGGTGTTTGAGAATATGTAAACACTAATTCGTTTTTTATACACTCATCAAAGAGGGGCCTATGTTATTTGAAGTTATGTTATTGAAAGCAAAAGCCTAAGAACAATATAGTTCTTAATGTCATTTGCATTTACCTTACACAAAAAATCAACATAATTTGAATTTGCCACTCTAAAGGGACCTTATAGATTTATATATTTCCTTTGACACTAGCAAATAAAAAAGTATGTTTTGTAAGGAATTTGCAAATACAAAAGAAAATTCACTCATGTTTTCTAGGATTTAAGGTTCAAAAAACCTACTTGGATTTTTTTTGTAATAAAATAGAGGATTAAGGTTTGGAAAACTTAATTCGCATCAAATTTTGTAAAATGTTTCAATTTTGAGTTAAGGTTATTTTTTTCAAATTTATGATGTAGCCAAATTAAAAATCATTTACAATAAAATTTAGCCAAATTGGGCTATAGGCTAGATATGAATGTTTTTCTAAATATATATTTTACATTTTAACTACTTGTTGGAACCTATTGCAAAAATCCAATGAATGTGGTGACTTAGGGCTTTTCCACAAAACATATGTGTCAAATTTATATCTTTAAGTTTAAAAATAGTGACAAATTGCCCCCCTCCCCTCCCCCCCAAAGTTGAGTGTAACAAAAAAACTTTTGTTGATATGATAAAGAATTATTGCATGTATAGAACATGGTTTTTTGTTGCAAAATTGTTTTGGAGTTCATAATTTGTGTTCCACTTGTATCAAATTACATTATTTTGAAACATGATAACCCTAAAAATGTGAATTAATTTTTCTTTTGTGGTTGCAAACACTTTAAAAAGCATACTCTACCTACTAGTAAAAAAAAATCATCAACTTGTTTGTTCAAACAATCATCATGATTTTGTGCTAAATGTTTAACATATTAAGGTCAAGCTCTTTCAATCCCTTTTCCTCATGGAAGTGTCTCAGTTTTGCTTCAAAGTCCACATAAAGGTTTTCCATTTTAAGTTGAAAAGAAAAAATATTGCAATTGCCACCAATAGTAAACCCACTTTAGATTTCGTAGATTTTCTATTGATAATTATTGTTGCCTTATGATATTTGGGTTTGCATATCACCTATTTGGTGTAAGCAAATAAAATAGGGCTCATGTCATTTGTTGTTCAGTGTCCATTTCTTCCATGTTCTAATGCTAAGTTGTATAAAAATGGTAGTTTTATATCAACTTAATCAAATTATAATTTAGATAAGTTATTCCCATGTTAACCTTTTAAATCTTAGAGGTAGTTGAAATTAAGGGTGCATCATCATCTTTGATTGATTCATGCTTTCAATTGCATTCCCAATTTCATTGTTTTCAAACAACTTTTCCACAAAAACTTTAATTATGATAGGAACATGTTTTAGTAACATAAAAATCATTCATGATCTGAATTTCCAATTCTAATCATAAACACATTCCTTTACAAGTGATGGCAATTGCATCACTACTATGTATGTTCCTAGTGCTAATTATGCTAATTGTATGAGCATTTTTGCGAATCAAATATCAATGAACGATTTTTCTCAATCTTGATGTTCTTGGGAATTGTGCCCATCCACCATTATGTGTTCTAAGAAAACAT
>Ga0209208_10010559_pt1 | contig 11968 bp, 10 predicted proteins | sample S1TSphfallax_3_FD_187694 | JGI IMG/M metagenome (GOLD analysis project Ga0209208, IMG submission 187694) | Host-associated microbial communities from peat moss isolated from Minnesota, USA - S1T2_Fd - Sphagnum fallax MG (SPAdes) (version 2) | ecosystem: Host-associated > Plants > Peat moss >...
TGAAGAGATCAGCTTGACATATTTTTTCAGGTAACACAATAGAAACAAAAATGACAAACTTAATGTTGATGATAATCCACAGAAATTCTACAAACTCTCTGCAAAAGCATACTTGATTCAACACAAATTACTTGATTAGAATGGAAAGCAAGAACACAAGTAAGAAAAGGCTAGGGGGGTGTTGAGAGAAAGCCAAGGAGACATGAAAAGACAAAGGAAAAATAGGAGGTTGGTATATATAAAATAGGTTTGTAGAGGGAAGTCGGTAGGTAAATAAGGTTCATATGTAGGTAGGTTTGAATGGCATAGACGTGTCATACAACTTTTTTATTATACCTATCATTTATAGATTTTACCAAGTCTTTTGGTATTATACTTCAAGTTGCATTTTTTTCATTGCACATTCTTCCAAGCATTGGGTATTATAATTTCAGTAGTTATCATTTTAAATTTGATGATTAAAAATGAAACTACAAGGTTTGAAGTTACATGATAACCAATATGTTGGTAGCCTGAAGCCGAGGACTTCAACCCTTATTGTCAGGTTAAGATTTCAATTCCTACAATTGATAATGAACAATTTTTGTGGAAATTGAAAGAAATAAGTAATTATTGAAAGAAATGATAGTCTTAATTCCAATAGTTCACATTTCAACAGTTTAGAATAGATAAAAAAATCTTGAGCTCACATAATCACAACTATGTTCGTAGCTCCAAGGCCAAATAATCCAACCCTAAAAAATTGTGTGGTTAAGAATTCAATTTGTGTGTGTTCAGCTGGTCTGTGAATCAAAAAATAAATTGAATTGACCTTTTGAAGAATTATTAAACTCTGGACCTCAATGGCAAGGATGATATCAAGGGAAAACAACAAAAAGATGCTGGTCTATCCCACCCTGAAATGGAAACACTTATTATAAATTAGGGAGGTCTGTTTGAAAGTTGGCTCCCTCTATTGGTAATAAGTAATTGAGTTCGATAACCTTTCAAACTTCAAACCCTAATATGAAAAACTACTCAATGGCAAAGGAAAACATGCAGTGTGCCAGTACAATTTGGACCAAAGAGAGTGGCAAATGCAAAGTGCAATGTGCCAGTACAATGTAGACCAAAGAGAATGGGAGTTGAAAGAACTGGGGACCAATGTAGGTGCTGGTTCACCCTGGCCATGGAACCCAATGGAAAACCTCTTGACAGTCCTTAGGAACTTTGCAGCTCATAGGTGTTGTTTTTGCTCTTGTGGAAATTGGCCTACAAACTCAATTCAGCTTTTTAGGGGAATCGGAATTGCTCTTGTGAGAATATATGAATTTTTGAATTTCTGGCCAGAATTGATCACCAGTGATGTTGATCAAATCAAGAGCAGGTATGTTACATTCTGTACAAATGATATTATTTCAAAATAATTTTGAGGTGTATTACATAAATATTCTAAAAAAATTAGGTCCACAAATGGTTTTGAAAACATCAAATGTTAAAAAGAACACTTGAGGATATAGTTAATTTTTCATCTAAAAATGATTCTATATAAATTTCAATTGCCAAATTTAATTGCATCTATATTAAACTTTTGTTCATGAAGGCCCATCATAAAAAATGCTAGTTGTTGCAAATAGGTAGGGTGTTCTTAGGAAGGGCTATTAGTCCAGGTGAAAAATAATGGCAGCCAATTTTAAGAAAAGAATTTCCATGAAACCAATGAGAAGTTGAGTTATGAAATGAGGAGACCTCCTTTTTTTCTGGTGGGTGGTGAGGGAGGGGGGGTTTTTTGTTCAAGTTGTGTTTGGTGTGGAGATTGGACTGTTCACTTTTCACTTGGAAGTGAATTTTTCATGCAAGTGTTTTTTTTTTCTTCGTTTTTTTGGTGGTTTATTTTGGGCGGGCCCAAGGAAGGAACTCTATATTTCAAAAGAAGAACTTCTATTTAGGAGTCTTCATCATCACAAAATTATCTCTTTCATGTATTTGTGCTTTTACAATGTTTCAACAATATATTTAAAATTAAATGTTAATGAAGTGTTGATGAATCATTATATGATGTTATAATAACAATCTAACATAATGATTAATCATCACAATATGTTACATTGTCATCACAACATTGTAATGATGTTATATCAATGATTGTATCAACATTTCATTAGCACTTAACCTTCACCACATTGTTTAGATATTGTAAAATCAATACACAAGTTTATATGATGATACTTTTATTTTTTTTGAATGATGGACCATGCAAATTGAACTTGGGAAGCATCTCATTTGATTAATGCAAAGCACAATAAGTTTGGAAAGTGTTTTGTTCAAAATATTCTTTGGACATTATGTAGCAATGCTATCCACACATCTTGCAGGATCCGACCGCAGCTTGGCCGTTTTATTCCAGCTAAATTCTTGGCCACAATCGCAGCCGCTCGATTTACTTAGCGATATCCAACTGCAACCGTAGCCACCCACCACCACAATGTTTCAGCCATAGCCTTCTCCCTCACATCATTGTTTTCATCATATCTGTTCATGTGTTTAAAAAACAATGTCAGCCTATTGTGAACGGTCTAGGTCCTGATTGGAGCGGAGGTAGAGGAGGGCGTTCAGTGTGTTGGGCTTCAACGCATTGCGCTTGTTGGTCCGCGTATTGTTGGTAGACGAGAATGTACATTCCGGCATTGAACTCGAAGCCGAAATGCAGTGTATGGCACGGGCGGTGCGAGCCAAAATGGGAAAATTGGCGGACTTGATTTTCCACCATGGCAACAGGCCGACATCATGCTTGACTTCGCCATCTGGTCGGGCTCTTTTACGTGTATCTTCTTGAAGCAGAACTTTCTTGTTGCTCTTGTCAACCTTGAACAAGCGATACGAGGCTAACTCATGTTTGATAAGGGCCTCGAGCTGGGCCACCTTGCCTTGCTTGTGGTCGCCGTCGCTCTCCGAAGAATCGTTGTCGCTATCATCTTGACTAGGGCTGGCGTGGACAAAGATGGTGCGCAACTTTTTGGTGCAATTCTTCTTTGCCGGTAGTGGAGGCTTGTCACCGGATTTGGACATCGCCATTTGCTTGGGTGGGCCAACCTTACGCATAATGTCCTTGAGGTAAAGCAAGTCATGGTTGATCAGCTCTTGAGTGAAGTCGCAATTGAGCAAGCGGTTTTTTTGCAGCGGATCCAAGTAGGTGGTGGTAGCGTGGAATGGCTTGAAGAAGTATTTCTCCTTGAACTGACCGAGCAGGAGCGCCTTGATGGGGCCAATCTCGTCACTGTCAGCTGTAATGGTCACCTTCTCGCCGTCTACATCGTCGACGGTGACGGGTTCAATTCGCGATTGGAGGTGGGCTGTCAGTTTGGCAAACCACATGCTGACGAAATGAATGGTGGGCGTGAGGAACGACTCCAGGGACTTGCTGGTCAACTTGAAGTAGTGCAGCAGTCGAATAAGTTCAATGAATAGTGGCTCGACGATGCATTCGACACACTCCTCTTGTTTCCTCTTTTTCAATAGCTCGATGGACGTAGCCAGTTCGGCGGCCACATACAGACTACATCATGATGAGGAGACCATCAAAGCGCATCGCTATGTTCTGCTTCATTTTGTTATTCAATTTCTTGTTCAGGAGTGTCTTCTTCATGTACGTGACTAGCACCTTCGCATCATTGATCGTGTCAAAGACCAACTCGGACTTTTCGTAGAAGAGGTAGGCCGCCAGCTGCTTGACGTCGCCCGCCACACGGGTCTGTTTCTGCAGCACCTATCTATACATGTTGATAGGAGATGGCAATAGCACAGGTCCAACTCGAACTGCAACAACATTCCTTCCACTCTGTTATTGTTCGATGCCGCATCCGACTTGACCACCACCTACGAGTCCACCGCCTGAACTGTCACCTCGTCCTCCTTCTAGGGCAGATGTTGTTAACAAAGTTGCGATGAATTGCTGGTGCGATGGGGCTTGTGCTTTTGCTAAACTCATCACAAGACACGACACGAACGTGCATGACCCAATTGTCGTCGATCATGTGCAGGGTGTTAGCATTGTACGCTATTTGTGTGGCGTTGTCCGTCCAAATGTTAGTGGAGAATGCAACGTGCCCATTGTCAATGAAGTGTTTGCGCATGATGACTTGTAGCTTCAAGACACCTTTGTCAAATTGGACCATCCTATTGCGCTTGACGGTTTGTCGGGACTGCAGCAAGTCCTCGACGAGCAGTGGCGTCTTGCTTGCAAAGCCAATGTCCAGGGCGGTCTGGATGATGTTTTTGAAGCCTGCGCCCTCCATCGACGAGAACGGGTGAATGTCCCACGAACACATGTTGACAAGGGCATTGGTCATGTTGGTTTTGGCGGAGTCAGTTGGCATGCCGTGCTTACTCGCCCAAATGGCTAAGTTGTTCGAAAAGGAAGCTGCAGTAGCCGCATGCGAGCAGGTGTGGCCACTCATCGACGACGTGCCGTCTCGCGAGTTGTATACGTAGATATTGAGGCAAGTGGGTTTGATGCAGGCGCACATGTACACCGTCTTGGTCTGCCCCTTGCCATCCACCTCCACATCGAGGCGCACCCACTCGCCATTAACCTTCATGACCACTTGGCCCATGCAATCCCATAGCTTGTTGGTTGATGGCCGATTCTTTGACGTAAAGGGTATCATCGCATACTGCAGGTTCTTGCTGGTCAAATCAACGGATATATTCTCCTTAGTGTCATTAAGCGACTCGAAGCACTGCATGATGTGTTGTGCTAGTCAAGACGCAGAATGTGAGAATGCTGATCTCAAAGTCAAAAACTTACATTAAGAAGTAGTGAGCACCGTACGCTACTCTGCAAAATGCGTCACAAAGTAGCGTTAATTCTAGAGTCTGAACTCTAGTACTAACTTCTAAGGTTGCCAAGGCGGAATATCTTGTTTTAATGATGCTAATATGGCTTCTTTATAATAAATATGCATGACGTTTTGAAAATTAATACCAATTAGGACATACTCTTTGAATAACGACCGTAACCGCAACCGCCTGTTGAGGTGCACAACCACTTGCACTCGGCCATAGCTAAAAATCCTGGCCACAACCGCAGCCAATTTGCAGCTGCGGGCGGATGCGACTATCAGCTAGCCGCTGGACTGCACTGTTATGTAGAGCCTCAGAGAAGCTGGTTTCTCACTGTTTAACAATAGTTTTTACTAGATTCGTCAAACTGCCCCCAATGAACCAACAGCCACCAAGGCACCATGCAATGGATATTGGGTGGATAGACACACATTTGACAACTTCTAGAGAAAACAAAGTGCAAAAGTAATGTGCAAGTCCCCTATCTATAAATAATTTATTTTAGAATTGACGTGTTTTTATTTTAATCAATTCTTGCACAATCTTTCAAATCAAGTTTTTAAGAATCTCATTTTAATAAAGTTTAAAGGAATTGAAACTAATTATTTGTGTGTTTTTCATTTTACAAATACCATATGACTTTTTTTTTACATTTCATAGTGATATGAAACCTGGTGATACAAAAAGGCAAGGGACAACCCAAAACAATAAAATGGTATAGAGGCATGATAAAATCAGTTACCCAACATTCATATTTTGAGAAGAAACCCAACAAGTAGATGGGTAGATTTCAGAACAACCCATCATGATACACCCATCATGATACACATACGCGTCCATTAGTTTGGGGCAATAGAAAAAGGGAGGTCCCTTCACTCCATGACGCAACTTCTCATTGGTTGCATGGAAATTCTATTCATTAAATAGGCTGCCACTATTTTTGGCCTGGACTAATAGCCGTTCCTAAGGACACCCTACCTATTCAACACCATCTGTATATTAGTATACTAATAAAACCCTCTGTGTATAGAGACAGGGTTTAAAAGAAAGGACCCAAAGAAGGGAAATTGAATTTGGTATCTCATGTATTCCCCCAAGTCTTTGAAGAGAGGGATAAGTTATATAAAATCTGGTCTAGGTCAACAAGCTATAAACCAAAGCAAAGTAAGGAAACAAATGTATCAATTGATACTACAACTACATTCCAGCTTATTTCTCAGTTAAATTTTCAGAGGTCTGTCTTGGTGATCTAGTGTTTAGTTGGGTCCTTGAGAATATGACCTTTGTGGATGGGTGTCAAAGACTATGGTTTTTTGAGTCTTTGTTGTTTGGCCAAAGCAAAAGTTGATATGCAAGCTTCATATTGATTAGGAAGCAACATGGCCCAAACGACTGTTTAATGAAATTGATTGCCGGTTCTCTTTTGGGGAGGTTTTTCAAGTCACAGAAGAGAAGCCATGCTTCATAGCTGCTTCCCACACCACATCAATACGATCAACATCTACGGCTCCAACTTCATGGTGCTTCCATCCCTCCAATGCATGCACTAGCCCTCCTGCATGGCATGCATGTACTGCTTTCCTTGGCATGATCACCTACAATCAACAAACCACCAGTGGCAATCATCTATATAACACCCTCTTGAGCTTTCAAGCATTGGTTTTTAAGAGTTGGACACCTTGTGTACAGCCCACAAATTCTTTCTATGCTTGGTCACTCCCCCCATGCAATTTGGAAATTGTCTCTTACAATTTCATAAAATCCCCAATGGTCTGGCATTGGTGTCTCTTACAAATTATAAGATTTTTGACAAGAAAAGGCTCTAATTTTTTGTAGGGCGTTTCTTTAAGTACAAGAAGGGCTCCAAACATGGGTCTCTCCACTTGATGCCAATGAGGCCATTGGCTAAACCAAATGGACTACTCGAACATCTCAAAAGCAGCTAGGTACCCATTTGAGCCCTTCTCCTGTACATCAAACTCCTTACAGAGTTTTGAGTTGAGTACTAGCCAGTGTTTTTTCTTCCTTTTTAAGTGGTGCAAAATTTTGACCTCAAAAAATAAAAAGGAGTATTCTGTCACAAATTCTTGTGAAATTTGGCCAAATTTCATCACAGCCTATCTGACAGATTCTTTTAGTGTTTTGAAAAAACTTCACACCATTAATGCTAAGTCTTTTTTGGGATGATTGCCACCTGGGGCTATATCACAAAATTGAAAAAAAAAGCCACTGTAACTAGCATTGAAGCTGGGGGGTATATTCAAATTAATTTTCTTAGCAACTTATGAAGTGACAATAAGTGTTTTGGTTGGAAAGTCCATTTCCCTCGATATAACATGTATTTAATTAATTCCAGACATAACTGTTAGTTTCAGATTTAACTAAGCTGGTAGGTGGAATAAGTTCAATGTGGTTACCACCATGCTCCAATAGGTTTCAAATGAAACAAACAATGTATAGTGCGCACAAGAATACCACAGTAAGGCAATGAATAATGAGATTACCAACTTTTTGTGGGTTTTGAAGGTTTTTAGTTCCCAAGGAATTAGCAAATGCTCATTCATTCATACTTTTGAAAGAAGGAAGCATAATTGAAGGATTTTGCAGCAGAAATTTTACCTCGCAGGTGTGCACACCAATAACTTGTTTGGGGAGCATCATGCCAGCAACAGGTGCATATGTGCAGTCCTTGCGAATCGCATTGACAGCAGGCACCACGAATTGGTGGAAGTTTGTTCCGGGTGGTGCCCATCGTTGGTCTGCATTGAATGTCCACTTGCCAAATAACCATGTCTGTGGACATGACAACAAAGTTCACATAATATTTGAGTCCGACACAGGCCAGAAAGAAAAATTGTGCATTGTAGTCAATGATCTAGAAGCTCTGCAAACTTGTGATTTCAAAGCAAAAATTTGCACTGCAGTCAATGATCTAAAAACTCTGCAAACTTGTGATTTCGAGCAAAAATGTGTATTGAAGTCAATGATTTAAAAGAGCTCTGTGAACTCATGATTTCAAGCAAAAATGTGCATTGAAATCAATGATCTAAAAAGCCCTGCAAACTTGTGATTCAAGCAGATTGCAAAGATGGGTTGTAGAATGAAAAGAAATCTGAATTGAAATGGGTATCTCTCTGACTGCAGCGGTTAATGATGATGGTTCACCTGGGTCACTACCAGTGTTGGGCAGGTATTTGATTATGCTAATAACCACTGGTTCAGGGTTTTTTAATATTTCAAAAATCAGAGACCCCTCTGTTCTGGTTTTTTTAGAAAATCTCATAATGTAAGAACCATCAGTTCAGGTTATTAAAAAATCTCAAAGAATCAGTTGTTTTCATGAAAGAACCAGTAAAGAACTGAGTCTTAGAGACGATAATTTGAGTTTTCTTTTTAATCTTTTCGAGAACCATGATTATATATCAGAACTGGGTCTTTGATTCATTTGACAACTGCCAATATGAACCCTAAGAACCACACTGATGACTGCAGGGGGTCTGTTCCTGTTTTGTAAAGCACTCAGAATTTTTTTTAGTGTATATGGAGGGCACCTTATATCCACCAATTCCCTCCTAGAAATTGGGAGTGATATTATGCCTACTCCTCAAGGATAGGAGAGAAATTATGCCTACTTGTAGGTGTAAGAATCCTCCCACTATGGAGATGTAGGCATAAAAACTCCCATTCATATGCCTCATGATCTACATAGGTTTGGTTCATGATAAATTTTGCCTCGTGCTTTACAATAGGTAAAGCCCATGGGTGGGGGACATTCCCAAAATGCGAGGCCAGACTTGGCTATCACCACGTCCTAGGCCCCTTATTTTGAGAATGCCCTCACCCTAGGGCTTTTACCCTACACTTTGATAACCATCCAACACTGATCACTACTACACATGGGTAACTTGAATACCACCCCGTACTCACCAAGATCATTGCCATTAGAAGTAACAGCACAATAGTTTGCAATGGTGGTGGGAGAGAAGAGAGCAATACCTTGCAGTTTTGGCCAGCTTGAAACTTGGTAACTTGGATGAGATTGTGTCGCATATCCTGTGGTGCCTCCTTTGCAATTTTGTCAAAACGCTCCTTGGACTTTGTAAACATCTGCAGAGTCAAATGGAATTTGAAATGCCCCCCTCATAAACCAATGCCACAAGGTTTCTGAGACATTTATATCATCTAATTGTGTGCGAGAGAGGTAGTTAAAAAAATTGAGATTTCTGAACTGCTCACAATTGGTAGACTGCCTTAATCTGAAGAAAAAAAAACAAACAAAAACAAAACAAAAGGAAAAAAAGAAGAAAAGAAACTAGAGAATTTAGATGTCAAAATATTCTTGCTCTCCAATCTTCAAGTTAAACTGAAAGGTGGGATTTGGCATTAGGTTTCATGGGGTTTTTATTCAAACATTGTGCAATTGGTTTCTCTCCTCTAAATGAGTGTGCATTGCCAAGAGTCTTTTTCTCTCTTTGTAACAACCTTGGCTGGAAATCACAATGTAATTTGGGGAGTTCCCCAAGTGCAATTTCCCGCCCCAGGCTAGTGTGGGATGTTCAGCATAATTTCCCGAAGAGCGAAGTTTTTTGCTATGATCCAACCTCGAGCATTCATTTGAATGCATCTCAGCTGTACAAATGATTTGCTCTTTGGTTGTCATGCTGGAGAAGGTCCTGCTGTCAGTGCTTTACCCCCTGAGAACCAAGGGCAGAGGGCATTACACCTTGAACCTCAGGCTCCGCCCTTGGTTCCCAGGTCATAATGCCCTGACTGCTTGATGTCTAATGCGTAATGCCCTGACAGCAGCACCTTCCCCTATACAAATGGGATTCCCACTCCTCCTTGGGAGTTACCTCAGTAAAGCCCGGGTACCCATGCAGTAATCACTCCGCAATGAAGAACCGCAATGCTCAATGAAGGACTAGAATTCTTGATGAAGAAATGCAATGCCCAACGAACAAACTGAAATTCCCTCCCGCATCCCAGGAGGGAAATTGCACTTTCTAAATCCCATTTGTCCTAGTGTTAAGGAAACGACTCAATGCTTTATGACTAGTCTAGTTGCATTTAAGGGTAATTCATAGCAAAAAAAAGACCCACCAATACACGCACACCACGTTGGCAGAGGTAAAGAGCAATGGCTCTTCCTAGTTTAGAGGTTGCTCCTGTCATGAAAACTTCTTTCACATCCACAGGAAGCTGTTTGATTATCACTGCAGCTGTGAGAGTGTTTCCATGCACCACTCGAACCCTCAAATCCTTGTGCTTCTCCACAAACAATGCGCCTCCTCCATTTAATTCCTCATTCTGTGAAACCCAATTTACTTTTTAATTTTGTGCAATGCCAACCAACCTGAACACTGTAAGTTTCAGAATTTTAAAATTAAAATCAAAGCCAGAGCAACTGAGTAGAATCAGACAAAAAAGTATTATTAATCATTAAAGTCCTTTTTCCACCAATGAAAATCACATAGAGGAGATAAAAATGATAATGATGAGCTCAAGGAAAAATAAACTTACCTTGTTGAGAGCTGCTAGGCTAACAACCTTGACTCCCTTAGCATCCGCATTCAAAATAGCTTTCTCAATGTGCTTGTTGATGTTGTCCTTGTAGAATGGCAAGAAATACTGCACTTTGAAACAAACCAGCAAATCAGAATTTGCTCATTTGGCTTCAGTTGGCTACACTACAATGAGCTACTGGAATTTGTAAGCCCTTAAAATATCTAGATCAAGTTGTGATTAGATCAATGAGGAAAAACTTTGTTACTTGGAAACCTTTCGTGAGTAAGTAGCACTGAACATGTGTTTTGAAGCTTGAAATTTGATAAGCTGGAGAATAGACAAATGTGAGAGTACTTATTCAGATCACAACTGCAATGTGCATGGAGGAGGAGGGGGACTTCTTGTCTTAATTTAATTTTTTACCTGAAACCCATGTCGGGGAATGACACAAGTGACACAGTTCAAATTGTCAAGGATATACTGATATGCCACAAAGGTTTGTGCCCACATCCAGAAAGGGAACAGACAAATGAGAGTTGGTAGCCATAGTAACCAGAGGAACCAGTGAGGAGTGAAGGGATAAGCAGCCAAAGTGCGGATGCAGAATGAGACATGCAGTGATGTCAACACATCGATACAGTGAGCCAAGAAAATAAAGTCCGGGACCAGCTCCTCCTCCGCCTTTCCTGCACAATTGTTCAGAGCAAGAATAAAAATTCTTCTCTTTGCCACATACATATCCATGCCTGGCCAACCAGCGTGCAAGCACAGTGAACTACTAAATGACACCAATTGAACCTCAAGCAACCCTGAAGCAGCTGACCTTTCCGGAGGGAGGCGAAGAACGGGAGTGTATTGGGGTGGACTGTGCCACCCAGGTAATCATATAGGGGCATGAAGAGGCAGAAATTGTAATGCAGCTCTGTGTGGTGTAAAGAATGGTATCTGCACTCAGTCCAACATAGACCCACCACCATCCTTCCTTTTGAGCACAGAAAGTTACAGAAGCTCCCAATTTATCAATAACCCAGCGGTGTAAATTAGTTGCAATCATTTGTAAGTCTTCAAACGGAGAGATGATACTATCTCGGCCGTCCAGCTCTTCCTCATTCATTTCCTAAAAACTCTCAGTATAATTTTTCACACGTATCTGAATTTTTCCTTGGCCAAATTGCAAATTGTAATAGTTGCTACAAGTTTGCATCATCATGTGCGTGTCGAGTTCTTCATCTTGATTGCACTAGAAAAGAATAAATATTGCTGGAATTTTACAGGGCAAGAAAACAGGAAACTTGGATCGGAGCCAATCCAGCTGGGGAAGAAAACTGAGTCGGAGCAGTTTAAAACCAAGAGCAACAGAGGATCCATCTGGGAGAATTTGGGAGTTCTAAAATTTGGAAGAATGTATTTGGGAGAATGTTTTTTTGAGGCAGAGAGACAGAGAGAGAGACACAGAGAGAGAGAGAGAGAGAGAGAGAGAGAGAGAGAGAGAAAGACATACGAGGGTGTGTACAGCAGGTACTTGGCAATGGGGAAAAGTTGGAAGAGAGTTGCTGGAATAAATTCACAGTTGCAATGGCCCATGCACTTGAGGGAGTCGAAGGCCAACAAGTAGATGTATATCATGCTGATGGAGCCACCT
>Ga0209208_10010560_pt1 | contig 11968 bp, 7 predicted proteins | sample S1TSphfallax_3_FD_187694 | JGI IMG/M metagenome (GOLD analysis project Ga0209208, IMG submission 187694) | Host-associated microbial communities from peat moss isolated from Minnesota, USA - S1T2_Fd - Sphagnum fallax MG (SPAdes) (version 2) | ecosystem: Host-associated > Plants > Peat moss >...
CACGGGCACTTTGACACACTTGACTCACCACGGCCCGGACGCGGGGGAAGCCACCACCTTCCCCCATATAGTATTTTTTGGAACTCCCCGCGGGAGCTACATCCGAATGGCATATTCTCCCGGGACTCCCAAGGAGGAGTCCTAAAACTGTCCCGGGTTGGACTCCCGGGACTTTGGACACTCACAACTCCTGGCTCCAACCTCCGATTGGAGTGAGGTCTCAACCAAAGTTGTAGCTCGCCTCGAGAGCTTTTCAATGCCCCATCGCACTCCATCTGCAGACGTCGGGAAGAGGTCGATTCTTGACTTTTAGTGGTCGGGAGTCAAACTGCCAGTTTGACTCCCGGCCCCTCTTTTGCCCATAACTTGGGCTGCAGATGTCCAAATGACCAATGCGAGGCCATTTTGGACATCTACACTTCAATAACTTTCCAATGACACCAAGAACACCCCAATCCGAGGTGTTTTGGCCTCTGCTGTTGAACTCTAAACATTCGGGAGTCCCGAAGGACTCCAAATCCCCAACTTTGGGAGTGTGAGTTTCATCCTCACACTTAGCCCCAAAGTGGGGTTGCGACAGTGATCACACATTAACATTGCATTTGTCACATTCACCAAGCAAACATTCACATTTATGCCATTTCATAAATTCACCTTTTGGGCACACAATGTTTTCCCACATATGGGTGACTCCAAAAAATAATTCAACAATCGCTTTGCAACAAAGACTAGAATAGGTAGTATTGGAACTACAAATTTGACATTTGCATGTACAATCAAAGTCGTGTGTAGATTTCCGCATGTTGTTAAAAGTTGTACAAAGCTCATCAATTTCAACATGGTATATGCAACATGTGTTACAGTCTTTCATTCTTCACACACAAAATGGCTTTAGTTTTTCAAAAGCACGTTGCCTAATTACAACCCAAGGGTGAGCAACACAAAATCTTAGAAAGAATTTGGTTTGCACACAAAGATCAATATAACTTTAGTCCCCTATTGATCTCACAACAAGTCCATCAATCTATTGAAACACTTGTACATAATCAAATTTCAAGCATAATGGATTTCAATATATCTCTATTACAACCACTTTGAATCTATAATTAATAGTAGGTATATGTATCAACTTCAGTATAACAAATATCAATAAATGTTTGCCCCATGGTGACATGTAATATATGCATCAAATTGGCATTAAATATAATGGATATGCATCAGAACTATTTAACTAAAGTCCAAAAAAACATGTTCAGTGCACACAAAAGTTCAACAAGTTGGCATCTTCAAAGCACACAAAAGTCCAACAATTATCTTCAACCCGCACAAAAGTCCAAAAAATATCTTCTGAGCACATACAAGTCCAACATGTATCCATAGAGCAGCATCCTACCTGAACAACAAACACAAGTCCATCACACATCTTCAAAGTAAATAATTTAATCCAACAAACATCTTCAAAGGACACAATCATCCTCCAAGCACACACAAGTCCAACAAACATCCTCAAAGGACACAATCATCCTCCAAGCACACACAAGTCCAACAAGCATCCATAGAATACACAAAAGTCCAATGTGCATCCTTAGAACATTACACACCAATCCAACATGCAACCTCAAATCACACATACATCCAACAAACATTTGCAAAACACATAGTTCAATCTAACAAGCATCCTCAAAGGACATAGAAGTCCAACAATCAGCTTTAAAGTGCACAATTCAATCCATAAAACATCCTTGCAACATACACTAATCCAAAATCCAATGGACATCATACATGCTTAGAACACATCTTACTTCAAAATAAATCCAATATGGATCTTCAGAGCATGTACACCAAGGATCATCAAAAGTTCACACAAATTTAAAGCCCACCAACAAAACTACACCAAGGTACCTCATTGTCTACCTTTAGACACAAAATTCAATTACTAGATATACCATCTAAACTAGATCATCATTATATAACCCAAGGATCATGAACAAACTACATTATTGACCATCAATTTCCAAATAGTCCATGTGATCCAATGTCTACAATCCAATTTGACAAATCAACTTCAAATTTTCAAAAAGAAGAATGTCTTACCTAGGTCTCCATCAAGTAATGTGTTGGCTTCATTTCATACTCATCAGGGCCCACTTTCAATCATGTGACATCCTTTTTATTTGGATTCACCTAGTTTGAATAATCCACCAATTCACAACACAATTGCGAACCTTTGTGGATACAACATTAACCTTAACCATGTGTACCTTTAATGTCCAGAATTCCTTCCCCTCCTTGTTAGCTAGTTGGTGTCAAAGTTTGGCAATTCCTATTGCTCTTGGATGTACCCCAAGAATCCTAACATCATTTCAAGTGTTTGATTCACTAACATTAAATGTTGTTGCAATCAACAGGGCATTCTTGTTCACCAAGAAACATTAGATTACACCAACTTTTTTACATTTATAGACATATTCAAACCTAACAGTACCTCTTGTTGTGCTTCAACAAGATGTGCTAGCAAAACATAACTAAGAAAACAATGGCTTAACCTTGGGTGTGAAAGTACCTTTTCCATGACCTCTTTCATGCAATTTGGCCCAAGACAAGGACACAAAGTCACCAAAATGTAATCAACAATCTACAATGACATCTTTCACATCACTTTATCTAACATCACCTACTCATAATCACCTAATGTGTTCACCATGAATTACATATGCAACTATTCTTCTTTCTTTTTCGCACAACATTTTGCTTGATGTGCATTTTGCCAAACCTTCATTTTTCTACCATCATCATCAACTTCATGCTACAATGTAAAAAACTTCTTATTGAAATGCAATGACTTTAAGCTGTAATGCAAATCCAATTCTAGGTTGTAATGTGACTCCAACTTCAGGTTGTAATGCAAATTGTTTTGCCCTCTCTACTAGACTTGGTCGAATGATCCCTCTCTTTCAATTTTTATCCTTTTGGGAACCCATTGCACTTTCAAGTTTGAAAGTTAGATCGTCCTTCAATCTGCAAAACAAGCACTACCACACAAAAACATAAAGATGATGATATGAAAAGTAAAAAAAGGTGAGAACAGCACTTCAAATATGCAAAACAAGGGATGAGAACTACATGTATGAGCAAAATGTAAAGGACACAAGTGGGAATTATTGTGAATATAACATCAAATGGAGTTCGGACATCAGGGTTGCAAACTCAACATCAAGTGGAGCTCAAACAAATAGAAAGCAAACTTGTTGCTACAATCAATGAAAGACAATGCAAAACCAAAAAAATGGCGTGGAAAAAAAAATGCACAATTTAAATGAACGAAGACATAGCAAACCCTAACTTGTAACTATGTTGGTCGGGCGTTAAACCTTAAAGCCATTGGCTAATTCAAAAAAATGATATGTCAATGACATCATCCAAATAGTATGACATCACATACACTTGAATGATGGGCAAATATTTGTTCTTGGGACAATCTTGGAACATATTAACAAAGCTCAAATAATCCATCTAGTGTTCATTTTCTTAGGTTTCATCCAAAAATAATGATAGGCCAACTTGGACCCATTGTTGTTCATATGTTTTGTCAAAAAAATCATGAAAAAACATGGAGTTTTCAATAAGATATGGATTCTCAAAGATTCAAATGAAACAATAATAAACCCCAAACATATTGAATTTCTTCAAATGAAAAAATTTCAATGCACCTTACACTTAAACATTTCAATTTATGTTGGCTAATTTTATTTTATTTTTGGACATTATTATGTCATATTTCATGAGTCCACATGTCAATTATGTACTTGTGACTACGTCACTTTAATAATTTCAAAAGTCCATTATTATTTCCATTTAAAAATAAATTCATTCGTATTTTCAAATATGATTCACATAATTAATCTATTATAACATGGATAACTAATATTTTGATAATATTAATGTTAAATATCACTTTACATGGTATTTTCATCAAACAGTCGATAAAAACTACAACTGTGATAATCTAAATAGTCCACCTAACAGTGCTTCTACCTTCTACATAAAGTATATAACTTACAATTTTTCAATGGCCATAGGGTCTCATGTTTGTGATTCATGAAACATTACCAAAAAAATAATAAATTGAAAAATAATGCAATGCCCATTTATAAAATCTCCTTTTTGATATGGTAGTGGTTTTTCCTTAAAAAGAAGATATTATTGTGAATTCATTAGTAAAAAATGCAAGGATACACATTTTTTGAATGGAATTTTATCCAAAAACCTTAAATTTCTCAGTTGCTTAGATTTAATTGATGTATAACATGTCATACACCATTAAAAAAATCACCCAAAAATTCCATCAACAACCCTAGTTTTGAAGTATATATTCAATTTTCAAACTTTGTGACGAGTATTATTTGGTCACAAATATACTCCACATGTTCAAATGTTTCAATGTTTGTTGAAAATTTCAAAATAATTGATTAGATTAAGTCTAAAGTTAACCAAATATACTTAAAACAAATAAAAATAATCCAAGATGTGATGTCCATGTGTTACCAAAAATTTTAACTGCAAAAAAATTATGCTTGTGACTACAATTTTTGGGGGGCTTAGTGTGCTTTCACCCAAAACTTTGACATGAAACCTCTCTTATCAAATTCATTAATTTTTTTTTCCAATAAACTTGGGTCCCACCTTATTTTGCAATACTAGTGATGATCAATTGACATTAGGTCAAAATATTAACATAATTTAAAGCTATTTAAATATTAAATTATTTTAAAGATAATTAATTACCATATATTGATAATCCATGATTGTATAAATTTTTCATGCAATCATTTCCACTTCCATTAATTTTAAAACATGAGATTTAATTTTTGCCTAAGGTGTTTCCATGGTATGATGTAAACAAAAGTAGTCATAGTTTAACATTTTTCATTGCAACACATTTTTTATGTGTTTATAAATATTTGGAAAAGGTTTTTCTTTAATCGAAATGTGCAATTACAAGTAGATAACATCCTAAATTGTCATAATGTTGTGAAATTGGTGCACATATCAACAATTCAATTGTCAATTGGAGTACATTTTTAAATTTTCAAAAATGTGTCACAAACATTACAATGTAGGAAAAAGACTAACAAATACTACTTTTAATGGGAATTTTTCCATAAAACTTTGGACATATAAAAAGACCATCATAATGAATAATCTTTCACATCAAAATTTTCAATTTGTCATAAAGTCAAGAAGTGATACATAGTGATAATAGGTTAGGAGACATATGACTTATGGTTAACATGCAATTGATTTAACGAAAAAAATTAAATCGAGTAATTTAAAATTTGAAATCAAAAGTTTGAACATGTTTCAACTACATAGAAAATGGGGGAAAAAATTATAAGTAAAAATGAATAAATTTTATGAGTAATTTGCATGGTTTAAAAACTCTTGTCCATCTCAATTTGCACCCAATTTGATAGCATTGGTGTATTGTTCATAAATTAGGTCATTTTTTCTTGTCTTCCTTTTTTTTGTTACCTTCTTTTCTTTCCCTTTTTCATGTTGTAAATTTTTTATAACAACAAGTCATTCATTCTACCATGCATTTAATTCAAAACAACACAACTGCTTTAAAAACATTTGTAACCATTACAACATATACATGAAATGTGGAAAACACACATGATTTAATAGATTCATAATATTTTCAAAGTTTCCTAGATACATTTGATCAATATAGTACAAAGGAAACTTCAACACATGTTTGTAGAAAAATTAATGACTTTTGAATTTTTCATGTCAAAAAAAATAATTTTATAGATAATATATAATTAGTGTCAAAGGTGCCAAGGTACTATGTTAATAAATAAAATGTAAATATAAAAATGACATCCATGTACAATAAATTATGCAATAAACACGATGGATTGTTTTCTTCTAGTATGTCATATTTGCATAAGAAACAAGGATCACCAAATGAGTTTAAAAACACATACAAAACATTTGATCTCATTAAGTCATTTTTGTTTTATGGCAACAATTTCATCTTTTATTGATTTTTGCAATGTTACTAAAATTTATAAGGGTTTACACGAATTGCAAGGATATTTTAAATTCATATAATAAAAATTTGATAATTTTTATATTGTAAATTATTAGGATTAATCATCAAGAATTGACATTTGTAATGAAAACAATGTTGGTCATTTACCCATATAAATTGAATTTTTAATAAATAATTTTCAAAATAATTAATGAAAAGATCACAAATTCAATCCATTATGAACACATAGAAAGATCATTTTTATTTTATAAAATAATCATGCAAAGGTTCAATTTTTATATGTTTATGATAGGAAAATATGGATTGTTAACCATATCATTATCTCAATCGATTGTTAATATCCATTGATTTTGTCACAAGACATGCACAAAATTATTTTAGTATGTATGTAGTCTTGTAACACTGATGAAAATGACATTTTACATGTATAACGTTTTGTAAACACTCATAAATCTTTATTCAATTTTGTTGAAGATTGATTTTACAAGATAACAAAATGTCAAATATGAATTTCAAAGATAATATTATTTGCAAATATATTTCTTCAATCATTATTTGATCACTTTTCTTCTATATTAAATTGCATTTTCAAGTTGTTTTATCTTGTGTAAATAATTTGACAAATACATAGGTTTTAAATGTATAGTTTCTTTTTTTGGAAAAATAAATATCCATGTCATTTCGAACATGCTTGTAGATATATAAATGGTTTGTTATCATATGGTTTGTGTTACAAAATAATGATGTGATACATAAATCTCAATCAAATGATCAAAACACATATCAATTTATTTTTTAAATTAAGAAAATAAATACATAGAAAGAACATTGAGAAAAATATTAAATCTTTTCTCTCTTTTTTTGGTTCAATATATCTTTCAATTGTTTCTTTTCACATAATGCACACATAATGAGATGAACATCACTTGTTATGTAAGACCTTAAATGAGTGCAAACCATTTTTATTTATTTTAAAATGTGCATGCCCAAACATAAAAACAACTCATGACGAAAAATGCACTTGTGACCTTTACTCATTATAAAGCACAAAGCAAAGGTTATGAGAAACCTAAACAAATGTAGATCATGAGATATAAGAGAGGAGGAATATAACACCTACTGCTTCAGGATCATACACCTAACTCTGAAGAACTGATGGCTTTCATTGAAGAACCTATAAAGAACCGGTGACCTAATCTGTGGTTATTTGAAAATTTCAAAAAAAATTAAGAGCCATGGTTTAAAAACATATCAGAACCGGTTCTTTGATTCTTTCGAGAACTGTGATTATGAATAATAATAACCGCCCTGATAACCTTCTGAGGTATGGTGCAGTGTGGGGTGGGTATTTGATTTTTGTAGCACCCACCAGTTCCAGGTACTTGAAAAAAATCAGAATCAACGAACTGCCAGTTTCAGGTATTTGAAAAATTTCAGATATCAAAGAATTGCGAGGTCTGTCTTGGTATTTGAAAAAAAAAATCAGATTCAAAAGAGCCCCACTGCCTCTAGCTACTTCAAAATAAAATTCAAAGAACCGCCAGGTTTCATGAAAGACCCGACAAAGACCCAGGGGTTGTGTTAAGAAGGGTGGTGACTCTTTGACATTTTCAAAAAAAAAAGTGAGAATCGCTTGCGGTTACATACAATAATCAGGTATTTGATATTTTGACGAGGAGAATTTTAAATTCACACCTTTTTTGGTTAAATTCACACCCTTTCTTTGCGCATCCAATTATATGCAGATTAAATTTGAGTGTGTCTGCCCCACCCCCCTGATGTCTAGATTTTCCTGTGAATTTAACCAAAAAAGGTGTGAATTAAAAAATTTCCTTTGACAATCATGGTTATATATCAAACTTACTGGGTATATGATTTTATTGTAACCATGATTATCAAATTTGATACCCGTCGTGACACCCGGCGGGGGTTTGGTGCCGTGTCTAATACCCTAAGCTCTCACTTGGGTGTGAGGTTTGTTCCTGGTTGCTGATAACCGGCCAACACTCGTTCAAGTAGTAATGGTTGGTGCTGGCCCAACGACTTTATTTATTATTACACAGTAAGTAAATGAAAAACTTGATTGGGGCCGGGCGAGGGGGGCCCTGCTTTTGTGTGTTCTGTGCACATCTCAGAATGTCAAGCACTTTGGACAATTACATGAAGTTAATTTCTTTCCTGCACCACTGCACCACCACAATGGGATGGACTGTAGGGATTGGATGGATGGATGTGTGGGGGGGGGTGAGAAAGGGCAAAGTGCAAAGGGGCCGGCGGGCAGAGGGGGCCGGTTTTGGTGCAAGTTGGTGTCTGCACCACCACCAGTCTGAACGACTGGAGGCGAGTTTTAAATATTATGTCCTATGACCAATTAAGAGTGTTATGTGCTTGGGTTCTCAAATTTCAAATGCTACTGAATGCCAAAGTTAATTTTGTTTTGTTTGTATGCCAGAGTAATTTATTGAAAAAAAGAGCTCATAGCAGTGTTGACCAGTTCTGACTTCTCAAGAAAAACCTCCAGTTCCAATTTCAATTTTATTTTTATTAAAAAAAATGTTTTTGGGAAAGAACCTAATGGTTTTGTCAACTATTAATTATTATTTTTAATACAGCCTCCCCATCCAGTTCTTCATATTTCAAGAGGGCTGGTCTCGGTTCTTTAAAAACTAAAATCTTAAGTGAGTTAGGTTCTACCTAGCTATGCATAACCCAAAGTTGAAAATTTTCTAGTTATTTTTCTTGCTAGCAATTTTTGATTCCACTTCCTAATCTGGCCAAGGTAAATTACTTATGTAATAAGGTAGTGAAAGTAAGTGGTTACTATGTAGGGAAGTTAAGGAGGCTAACGCACTTGGTGACCGTTAGGTAAGGTAGGTAGATACATGTGAATGGTGGGTACGTAGCTGACTACCATGGTTAGTTACGGGACAGGAATACAACCACAAAAATCCTTCCTTCATGGTACACTGGTGGTTGCTGGTTCACTCTGACCCTTGTAACAACTGAAAAGAAAACTCCAATCATTCCTTCAATCCATTCGAGTTATTTGTAATTTATTTGTTGCTTGTGCCGAAATTTTTTATGAAATTAAAAATCTGCAAGATCCCACCACTATCAGATTTGAACCACAGACCTTTAAAAAGCTCAATGTACTTAATCATGTGACAATGTACACACACAAGACTATCCCACAAACTCAAAAGGAAAGAGTTTATAGTTTTTTATAATTGTTACGTGTCAAAAATTTCAGAATTTAAAAATCCAAGTGCCAAAGTTAAGATTTTAAAATTAATTAATTATTCGATAGTTTGTTGCCAAATTCAATCAAGGGAGTACACTATTGGACAAACACTTCAGAAAAAACATTTCTTCCAAAAAAAAGATTTATAGTCAAAATTGTCAGACAATAGAAAAAGTCTGGTTCAAATCCTTCCTTGCACTTCAAAGTTGAAGGACAGAAGGAAATCCCTTTCACCCACCAAAAAAGTGGCAAAATCATTTGCTTTGGAGGGCAGTTTGGCAGTGAAGCCCTTCTTCTTCTTCTTCTTCTTCTTCTTCTTCATCACCTGCAAAAGGACAACTTATGCCTACTACTGTCTTTGCCCACTACTGTCTTTGAAATTGAAGGCCCATTTGAAACCCCTTTGAACTGGAGGAGGTCCTGTTGCTGATGTACTAACTGGGTACTAACTGGGCCCAGGTGTAGGTGTCTCTTTGTTTTTGTTTTTTATTTCTGCAAAATTATTTTAACTTACTTTACTGTGTATTGTCTGTTCTACCCACACACTCAAAGAATTGAAGTATTTGGACTACTTATTTGGGGAAGAAGAAGAAAGGCCAGAGCTACTTTGTACCTCTTTCTTGACTATAGCATTCATGATTCAAAACTTCAACAGGACCAGCCTTTTTTTTGCAGCCTTTTTTCCAGATTAATTAAATAAAGCTCACCCCTAATTTTTGCTACCTAACAATAAGGGCCAAGTAGTTAGTTATCTGTCTATTTATCCATCTTTTGCATGTATTTTACTGTAGGTAATAAATGTCCTGGAAGTAGAGCATTACAGTAAGCAAGGTGTGTCTCGGCCTTGCCATTTACATGAAAAAGTATCTTATGGCGAAAGAAGAATTATGGAAACTCATATATTTCACCATGCAGAAAATATAATCGTCAAAAAATCCTCTAAAAGAAACCAAGATCTTTCAAGATATTATAACTCTACAACTATCTCAATTTTCAACACAAGCCAAAATATCATCTTTCAAAAATCCTCATATAAAAATAGACCTATTATATTACCTAGGGGCCAAAATCCCTTAAGCTATTCTATAATGAATCTAAACACAATATCCTTGCCTTTGTAGGCAAGACCAGGCCAACAAAGTGCACAAGTAATGTGTTAGAACCTTATCTGTAAATAGCCATTACACATTGAGTTGCTAATTCACTCAGATAACTAAGAAAACACATTAAAACCAAGAAATCAAACTTCATAAAGAGAAGGCACCCAAGAAAGTGAGAGAAAAAGAAACAAGGGGCAAGGACCAAAGTCCAGGCAAGCAAACAGCCCAAAAGAGGCAAGCCACAAGGAGGAAAGGGAACCACTAAGAACCGAACCCTCCACCAGTCACAGGAAGCATATCAAAGGTAAACCCAATAAAACTCCAAGTCCAAATGAACCCTCCCCTGCAATAACAGCCTGTTTCAAGATAGAGGTGGCATGTCCTCTCTATAATGCCATTGACACTCTCTATAAAAGGAATGTAACACCTTTAAAAGAGCAATCCATTGGCTTGAAAAATAAATTATCATCCCTACACACAACCTGAAAATAATGCCTATTCAACACCCTTTATATATAAATACACTTATATTATAAAGCCTATAACCCTTATCTATATACAAATGTGGTTACACAAATGAAATGGGCCTATATGGGTATGAAAGACTGCCTTACACAAGTTTAGTTCCAATGTTGGGCACATATCCAAAACCTCTGAATATCATACCATATATCACAAACTACAATATCTAGGGCGATATCTTGACCGCTAGATTTCAAGGTTATTAGATTCAAACATGTAATATCCTAATATCACAAAATTGAACAAGTCATTTTGTTTGCTTGGGTTTCTCTACCTTTGGCATTGTTGAAAATCATGTGAAAAATGGAAGGCTTTAGTGGCAATGAAATACATTAATCCAAAATGGACGATCTGAAATGTTTGTGAGTGAGGTTGAATGGGAAGACAAAGTGAGGGAAGAAATCGAGAAAATCCATGTTTGCAAACTCAAGAAACTAGAGTTCCAAAAAGTGATGAAAAAAAGTTAAACAAATTTTGGAATTATTGCATTCCAAAAGGAAAAACCAAAGGCCTCATAATAGGAATGACTTCTGTTGGTCATCTTTTTGTGTGAATGACAATCCAAAAGTGATACTTGATGCACATCAAATGATGCATTATATGTTGTGTTATTCCAAGCTTATGTTTTTATTTAACTAAAGGAAAAATTTAAAGAAGAGTTTAATATATTATTATAAAACAAGTGGACCAACATGTTTGAAATACATGTTGATGCAAATCATTTAGAAATTTTGAGAAATTTGAAGAGGAAATCAACTCCATATTTAGAGGAAATTAGATAAGCAACCCCCTAAATAAGGGGGCAAATATATCAAGTTTGTCCATTTCTAATTTTTTTGCCTTAAAAAAGCTTTTCAAAAAGGACAATGTGGAATACTCAAAAAATTTGGAAAATCTTGCACTTTTGGTTGTAAAAAGCCATTTGCTCTTGCAATTTGTGGAAAGTGTATGGCTAAAGCATTTGATCTTGCATTTGTCCTAAAATCTAATTCCCTTCACAATAGTTTTTTCACACAATGTTCTACTTGGCCTAGTGAAGAAAACCAC
>Ga0209208_10010561_pt1 | contig 11968 bp, 5 predicted proteins | sample S1TSphfallax_3_FD_187694 | JGI IMG/M metagenome (GOLD analysis project Ga0209208, IMG submission 187694) | Host-associated microbial communities from peat moss isolated from Minnesota, USA - S1T2_Fd - Sphagnum fallax MG (SPAdes) (version 2) | ecosystem: Host-associated > Plants > Peat moss >...
TGTTCAATACACTTAATTATTATTCATATGTAAATTGGATTTTAGTTTACAACATATCAAATAATGATACATAATTTTTTAAAAATTGTGCATTTAAATACTAAAATTTAATTTCAATATAATTTTATTTTTTTTTGAAATATGAGTTTGTAATAATGTAAGTTCAATATATGTAATTTCATATTTCTTCGTAAATCAAATGTTAATTTACAACAAATCAAGTAATGATACATAATTCATAATTTTGTGAAAATTTTATGTTTATTCATTTTTATACGTATGATGTTTTAATATATATTTTAAATTACAATAGAGATTCATTAATTATTAAGGTACAGGTAAATGTTTTTTGTATACATGAATGATAAATTTTTTTATGCATATAAATATTAGACTTTAATTTGAAAATAAATTGTAGGAAAATTCTAAAATATAAATCAATTTAATAATGTGTATGTTCAATACATGCATAATTTATAATTTCTATGTAAACTCAATTTTAGTTTACAACATATCAAGTAAAGAGATTTAAGTAATATTTTTTTGGAATATGTTCTATACATGTGTAATTTATTATTTCCATATAGATTTAATTTTAATTTACAATATGTCATGTAGTTGATACATAATTAATATTTTTAGGATTTTAATTTTAATTCTAATTTTTGCTATTAGTTCCAATTTTTTTTCATTTATTAAAATTCCTTATTTATTTATGATTAAGTTATACTAATCTAAAAAATAATTAATAAAGATACTTAATAAATTATCATATAATTTTAAAAATTATTGTTATTTGACACTAGGTCATTTAATAGTTCTAACAAATTAGATGAAAATACAAAAAAGATAGTTAAATAACTAGCCTAACCTAACTACTAGTTACAATATTATTATTAATCTTGTTCTTGTAATTGTAGCCAATTATTAATTATCACAACATTTGAATAATTACTATAGTTAAAAATAGTTGATGATTAATTAGTATAAGTAATAAGGTAAGTAGCTAGATCTAGGTTGGGTAGATTATTAGTTTAGGTCTAGGTTTGATTAAACTTAGACTAGTTTGTATAACTAGATTACAACCATTTGAGTTGCAAATTCAGTTGCAATTGGGTTACAATTAGTGTAGACAACAAATGGTACTTTATCACTGAACACTTTGAATGTTTCCCTCATTTCAACACCAAATTGAATGTTGTATATGTTATTGGAAGCACAAAATAGAGAACTACAAATGTTCATTGAAGCTCAAAAGCAAAGGAACAAAGTAGAAAATCTAGAAAAAGAAAGAGTGATATTTTGTCTCAAATTTTGTTTTTAGATCCCCTTTATTTCCAGCAACTATATCTTGCTCATTTCTCATTCATTTTGAACGATTTCAAAGGCTACAATGGCTATTTCAAAATCTATAAAACTTGTCTAAAATAATTTTAAAAAACAATAGTTGAAAAGCTTAAGCTTCAAAATCATACTAAACATTTATGAAAAATCCAATGCACAACCCCCTTTACTTTGAAAGGGCATATTTTGCTCATTTTCCATTAGATTGTGACATTTTTTACAAATTTGGATATGTCAAGTGGAGGACTACAAAATTGTTTTAAGTTTCAAAAGGAATAGACCATGGACAAGAAAGTTATAATGATCAAATATTGTTAAATGTTCAGTGATAAGTGTGTTTACCTTAGGTCACAAGTAAAATCTTTGTCCCATATTGTTTGGTTTCCATTCTATGAATCCAAACTATATAAATGAATGCACTAAGATTGTTGGAAAACATAATAAACATGAAAATCTAATAGCCATTTGAAATGGCCCAATAAAAAAGGTTCAACCTTAAAGGTTAAACCAAATGAAATAAGATTTCATTTATTAATTATCATGCGGTTTAGGTCTAGGCCTAATATAGGTGCCTAGATCTAGCCCTAACTTAAGCCTAAATTAAATGGCCTATGTTTAGATTTAACCTAAGTGCCTAGACTTAAACATAACCTATGCTTAGGCACCATTTGGCCTAAACTATTGATGTGGATGTGCCACGTGTCATTTAATTATTTGCTCACCCCCAAATTTGTGAACATGCCACATGTCATTCAACTATTTGTTGATCTCACACTTTATGAATGTGCCACATGTCACCAAACCACTGGCCAAATGTTCAATTTACATAGTTGTGACATAGTCAAAATGTTCAACTTAAATAGTTGAAATTGTGATTATATTTTTGGCTGATGTCATGCTTAGTTGGCAAATGAAGTTCATCCAGTAGTTGAATGTAGTTGACAACATCCCTTGACTATAATGGTAAAATAATTTTCAACTAAATTGGCAAGTAGTGGGATGTATTGGTTATTGTTATGGTGTTGACATGTGGCATACACTTTGGATTGTAATTTCATTCTTAATTTGTATTTTTCAACATTATTGGTTAGCAATTGCAAAAACTGAATTGCAACTATATGTGTAGTTTTCAACTTTGTTTGTAGTTGAACAGTAGTTGAAAACATAGTTGTAAAAATGGGAGTTTTCTACTAGTGTAAACTAATGCAATAATGACATGTGACATATACAATCTTTGGAAAAGGACTTTTACATTGGTGCCCTTGGTTCCTTTGACAATGATTTCACCTATCATGACTATTTGAGACAAATATAAAAATAAACCAAAATTAAACCATGAAGCAATAAAGAGCCTAATCACATAATGACAACTTTCATGAGTTCTTAGACATGCAAGCATTTGCACTTGTGAAGCTTGGAGAAAATGGGTTCGATGTGTTTCATCCAACTTCATGCCTATGTGTCATCTTAGACATTTTTTTATTCTATTCTTAAAATTATGTGTAATTAAAATTAAAATTATTATTATTATATATATTTTAAATGATTAATGTCCTTATTAGAAATTAAATTTTCATTTATTCAAAAATAATAAATAATAAATAATAATAGTTTTAACAAATGACATAATAACATATAATAATAATAATAATAATAATAAAACTAACTTAGGCTAGCTACAAATTACATTATTATTATTATAAGCAATCAATTATGAAGTATTAAGATATTATAATAATTACCAAGAAATATTAATATATAGTTTAAAGTTTCTATATTTCAAATTTACAATTAATGTCTATTAACTACTAATTATTCAATGATTAGAATCAATTACTGATATCTAATTTTTATTTTCAGTTTTATTATTTTAAATTTTTTTAATAATTACTATAGTAGTTAAGAATGGAAATCTAACAAATTATTATACAAACGCAAAAATTATTTTTGCAGAGGAAAAAAAGTATTAAAAATATGATATATTTATTGTAATAGTTCATAAATAGCTATAATGAGTGAAGTAATAATACGAATAATAAAAAAGTTAACCTTGGCTACCAATTAGCTACAATAATAATTGAATTATTTTTATTTTTATTAGTAAATATTATTTTGATATTTATTATGAACTATTAAAATATAATAATAATGGGAATAAAAATAATAAAATGATTATTCTAGGCTGGGTTTTAATTATGTTATTATATTAAAAAAAACTAGTACTCAATTATTAATAATTAACTAATTATTTAAATATTAGCCATTTAATATTCAATTAAACTAGTTGATAGGCCATTATAGTTAATATATAATTAAAATTGAATATTAGTAATGTTTATTTAGCTAATAGATTAAGTAATATTCAATAATAAGTAAGAATATTATTAATTAAGTAATGATAATGTATTGATGATTAATAAAATAAATAATTAGTTAGTTGGATAGTTTATAAAATGAATTAGTTAGTTTCTAGTTTAGTTCTTAATTAATTAATTAGTAAGTTTATTAATTAATTAATCTATATTTTATTCTTTAAATAATTAGTAATGTTTTTAGTTAATTATTTAATCTATTACTTTTTAGTTGGAAGCAATTTGCAACAAAAAAATTTATCCCATTGGCTTTCATTTTCATCTTGAAAAGTATACAAAGAAGGTGTTTTGTCTTTACATTTTCATATTTAAAAACATGGGCATATGGGATGAGCTAATAAAATAACTTAATCCAAAATAAAATAAAAAATTCATATATTTACACCTACCTACCTACTTCCTTAACATACCTACTTACCTAAGTAGATATTTGGGCTAGGTAAGTAAATAGGTCCCATTTAGATATGTGTTTAGCCTAGATGGGTATGTAGGTATATAGGTAGGTAGGTACCTAGTTCAACCTACATACTTAAATATTGATTTAAATTGAATTCGGACAAATTCAATTAATATACCATGTGGCAAATTTCTATTGCACCATGTGTCATAATATAACCATCCAAACATAAAATTAAACATCTTAGATTATTTCAAAATAATAATAAAATACTTTTAATTACTAAGAATTGGGACACATGGCAACACATAAAATGTTCCCATTGTTCACTAAAAAGTCACATTTTAATTGCAAGCAACAATACATATATGATTCATCAAAAAATGAAAGTGTATTTTGTTGACTTTTTCTTTCATCCAAATTCATTGTTGTTTGTGACTAATGTCAATGTCACTTGACCAACATGACTATAAAATTTTAATTGCAAATGTCGTTTACAATTAAAAATTAGTCCCAAGGACTGGTTGCAAAATGGCCATTTTCTACTAATGTGAGTAGCTTTTTGCATCCTACATTGCTTCACACAATCATGTGTATCTACCTTTGTCTTCAATTCATATTAGGAGCAATACTTGACTTTAATGTTTTTTGGCTCACCCTTTTCTTGACCATTGGTGCTTTTTACATTCAAGTTTGGGTTTCTTTGGCCCAAATTGCACATGATCAATTTGGGTGGCCTTCTAAAAAATTCCAAAACTCTTGAGCATTAGAAACTAAAATCAATCCAGCTCGAATGTAACATCACAAAAAAACCCTAAAATAATAATAGGTTCAAGAAACATGAACAAATCCAAATCATTTTAAAGTATGGAGTTCATACCTTGCTAGTTGTTTGTCTATGTAATTGGAGTTTCATGGAGTAATCTTGTTTGTTGACAAGTGGTTCAAGTGATGTTCAAGAGGGTTTAACAATAGGCAATGTGTAAAAGTGGCATGCTATGTAGGTAGGTAGCATCCTTTTAGACTTTTATGAAACACAAAATGGAGCACATTGTGAGTCAATTAATTGCTTTACAATTACTTTGTGATAATTTAGCAAGGTTTTTTATTGCCTTTTGTTGCGATCTTGAAACATACAATGTTCAAGTTTGATGGAAATTTTCTTTGAAAGACTTTAAGGACATGTGTAGAATATCTCTTTATTGAAGTCATCCTTTTCATCTTCCAATGAAATTGTAATGTGCTTCATTGTGGTGCAAACAACAATAGCAATTCTATTGACCTCCATGTGCGTAAACCTCCATTTTCTCAAATCCTCCATAGTTACAATGTTTTCCAATGCCACTTTGCCTCCCGCTCGTTACTACCAAAGATGTTTGAAAATCTTTTCAACAATTATAGTTCATCAATGAATCAATTCAGAATTTTGTTTCTCTCATTATGAAACATTTTAAGGTTTAATGCGTGTTTTAAGGTTCACCATTTCTACCCTTATGCATCTTCCTTTTTCATCCTTTTGTATTAACCTTTTTCATCCCTACCTTAAATCCTTTCTTGTCATAATATATCAAATTTGGCCACATTATTCACTAGAATATGAATTAAAAACCACATAATTTAATTTAGATAAATGTCAATATTCATCAACTATATGAAAAAAAATTCCAAGACCCATAAAACTTAATTTCTTGAATTAAAATATACCGAAATGCATAGATTCAACATAATGTGCATTAAAAATCATAAAAATTAAAAGGCTAATTCCAAATTGTATATAATACAATAGTGCATGGATTTGCATACAAATGTATTTCTTTCAAAAAAATTAGCTCAATTTTAAAAACATTTTACACACAATTCAGGATAGTGGAGAATGGATATAGTGTTAAATTAGTCCTTTTCGACCTTCACACCTTAATGAAAATTATTCAAATTTTCATGTCATTCAAGAATTCATGTTACATAATAATATGAAATTTATGTGAGTAATTTTAAGTTTGAACTCCAAATGAAAATTGATTTGCATGTTTTTTAGTAGTGGTTACACTTGCAATGGTTCATTATATTGCAGAGTCGCCCACTTATGTGCTTGGATGAAAGCAATGTAGGAGAAAAAATTGGCCAACGGGGTGTTAGAAACCTTTGTGGTACAAAAGGGTTGGAAGACATTTTGGTCCTCCCATAAAATGAGTGGAACCTTTGGTCTCTTTTCATATTAAAACACCACCACACATTCCGCGTCGATTCCATTTTTGGATATCACAATACCCATAAGGAAAATCAATTTGTGAAGTGTGTAGTGCTTGGGTGGTCTTATGCAAATTAAACCATACCTCATAATTCCAATGAATGGGTGATTGTTGGCGTAAGGCCAATTGTACGTGTCCTAGTGCCCAAATGGTATGGAACATGGGAATGTAAATACTTAGTTGCAAAATATTTTAATCAATACTTGGACAAGCGTGGCAATAAGGAACATTTTCTTTGTGTGGATATGAGTTTCGTAACTTGTTGCCACCATTTTTTCACATTTATTTCAAACATGTTATGACATTGTATTCTACTTCCCCATAATTCACCGTTTGGAAGTAGACCATAAACTCTATGTCTAGATTTCTATGCTTTAATCAAATATTTGGTTTCCTTTGTACATATTGTATTTAAATAGACATCATGTTTCAATTTTATGTTTTTGTAGATATCATGTTTCAAGATCTTGTTTCTAGTCTAAGTTTCATGTTCATCTTATGGCCTATTCTATGTTTCTTGGGTTTGTAAAGTTCTTATGTTTCTTTGTATCTATGTTTCATTATTTCCATGCATTCAAAAAACATTCATCCAATAATTTTTATGTTTTTCTAGGTTTCTATGTTTCAGTTTTCAATTTTTATGTTTGATAACATGTGTCATGGTTTCATTGGTCATAGTTCCCATATGTTTCATGTTTAGGGTTTGTTTTGGAGTATTGATGTTTTTCATTTTCTTTCTTGTAAATTGGTTGGTAGGCACCTGAGGTGAAGCACCTTCAAATGAAAGTGTTAAAAACTTTGCATCACAAGTTAATTCACCCAAGCCCAGGTTGCATGCCTCCTTATTACCTTATACAATAGTTCGATTTTGATGATTGCACTATTATTGTCTTAAAAACAATGTAAAAAAAAATCATTTATGTTTTGGAGGATATAACAAGGGTAGACAAGATTAGTTGATAAATGTTCAAAAACCCACTTATGGACTGTAAGAATAGGAATAATGTACAAATTAACCCACTTGTAGATGGCACGAAAAGGAAAATTGTACAGAAGAATTCCATAGTGGTAGCCCCAAGAAAGTGAGGTCAAAAAGTTGATTTCATGTTAACAAATGCTCCATTGAAGAAATAGAATGTAAAATAGACTCAAGATAATAAAAAATATCATTATTTGGTTTCAAAACCCATGGTATAGAATAAAATGTAGAAAATGATTTCCTATTTCTTGAGTTGGTGTTTATTTGTTAAGTTTTGGTTGTTTGAATTCATCCAAACTTTGTTTCTTTGTTTTAAACATTGCTTTGAATGTAGGATATTCATTTTTGACATTCATTTTGGTTCAATGTCAAAATGGAATGGCTATCCCTCGTTTCACTTGTCACTTTTGAGTTGCTCTTTGCTAGTTCCAAGTTTTGCTTTCAATGGACCATTTAGATCAACTTTGAATTGGAAAAACATGGGATACCAAATCAAGGTTGTATTTCGACATTCAAACATGTAGCTCTTGTTGGGAATTCAACACATAGTGCAAAATACAATCTTTGGAATTTTTACACTCAAGAAAATGTAGATTTGGAGGTGAAAAAATTGGAATAACATACATCCCCTCAAACCCTGTCTATGACTTTATCAAGGGAGGAGCACCATAATGATGCAAATTGCAAGTTCACATGTTGACAACTGAGAAGAAATGAAATAGGGAAATTGTTATATCCATGCTAGGATAGTTATATCAAATTCTCCATGTTTTGGATTGTGAAATAACACCAACCTTGTTTCTTGCAAATTCCAAGTTGTTTTTCAAAAGTTTCATTTTCTTATGACATTATTTTGTTGTAGAGTAATTTGAATTTTTTTGAATTATTGTGTTGCAATTATAATTGTAATTATCTTTTGGAAGATAATACATACAATGTTTTAGTGCTAAAAAAGGGAATGATTTTTAGAAAGAAGCCTTTTGATAAAGGAAGTAAAGCAATTTAGAAACGAAAATTAAAAACTTGTGTTACAACCAAGAGTAATGGAGGGTCCCAAAAGAAAGGATGTTAATGTGCATTTACCATGAAAACATTAAATGTCCTCCCTATAGTTATAGAGAAATGCTATTACAAGAAGAAACACATCAATGCCACAAGAGGTTTTTGCCATGGGAACATCCTCTAAGGGGACAAAGTAGCATTTGTGACACATGTTTCAAGAGTCTTAAAAGACTTCGTATTCAAAAATCTATGATTGGGTCATTCTATTTCATAAATCATTGTAAAACATTGTAAAAATGTGTAGCATCTTGTTGAGATTAGGAATTGCCTAATGAGGGACACTTTTTCATGTGAACAAGACATACGTAACATAGCAAGAAAATTAACAAAGGAAACATATAAGAAACATGAGAATGATGTCTAGAATGTTCACATGTGGATTTGAGAGGACCTAAACGTTTTGTTTTATTATCAGGATAGTGGGTTGGAAGTTGGTGGAAAGCTAATTGGTATAGATATCTTGTTCACAATTAAAATTTAAAATCCCTAATAGTGGACAATGATGCAACAATATGGTCATTAGAGTGTGGTGACAATTGATGCTATCTTTGGAAAAAATGAAAACAAGGTAAGTTTTCTTTTTGTAAATTTAGTACATGTTTCAAAACCTAAAAGTCCTTTTGAAACATGATGAAACATGTTGAAACATGCTCCAATATGGTTATGTTCATACTAGTTTCTATTGTATACAATGATCATGTTTGATGATTGGAAAAATGATTGTCCAGTTACGTAATCACATCTCAAAATAAGCAAAAAGATTTGTCCAAATGGATGAATGCTATTAATTGAAAGATGCAAGATTCAAAACCAGATTGGAGATCAAATGCTTTCATTGTTGATGATGTTACTACATAAATCAATAGTCTAAGGTTGAAATGCTTTATCTTTCTAAAGGTTGGGTTTGTAAGATTTCATTGAAATCTATGTTTCAAAGTTTTGTTTCGAAGTTCAAGCATTCTATGTTTCATTTTGGATGTAGTTCATTTTGTAACTTGAATATCTTTTAATATCAAACTATGTTGTGTTTCGAATTTTGTTTCATTATGGGTTCCCCAACAATTTCTCGAATGCTTGATCTTTCAATTCTTTCATGTCTAACAATGTTCTATTATCACGCCAAGTTGTAATGGGTTATGTTTCGATTTGTTAAAATCGTCATGTGGTTCAACTTATTACCTCGAGGATATGTTTTGTATTGGTATGTATTGTGTACTTATATTTCAGCATATTATTGTCAAGCTGGGGTGGGCTTAAGTTCATGTGCAGACAATGACCTCTACAAACTAAACAATGTAATTGATGTTCTCAGAAAATCTAAAACCCGGTCAAATATCCTTCTATAAAACTTACAGTTCTTGCTGGTTATTTCATAAAAGCTGCTTCTTCAAATTAGGGTTTTTGGAAAAACCCAATCTGGAATTAGAGGTTCTTCAATTTCAAAAAATTGCAAGCTGAGGTCATTTTATAAAGACCTGGGGATTTATTTCCATTGCTATTTGTTGTCCACTGTCAGAGAGAAGATTTACAGGAATCTTCCATGGTGGAAGGAAATTCTTACAATTCAAAATTCATGATCCTTTTTTTGGATTTAAAAGAAACCTATAATCTTTACATTGGAGAGGGACCGGACTTGAGGCCATTTGGTGTTTTGAGGCAAGGTGCCTCAAAACACAGAATGGCCTTCAGATTGGGCTGTCTCCTACACAAGAAAAATTGGAACTAGAGGCTATTAAAAAAAATTAAAAATGAACAACACTTGTAAGATGCCTCCCACTCCCAAATACTAGACATAAGGTCCATCATCTTGTCTAGCCATGGTACTCACACATATCAGATGAATTCCTGTAATTCAACCCCCTCTGAAGGTGAAAACTGCCATAAAAGATTCATAAACTTGAGACTCATATCTAGTGAGTAGCAAGTGATTGTCATGGAAGGATTGTTACATACAAGTAAAGTTTTGGTGGGAAACTGTTACAATGGAAATCGTTAGAATTAGAACTTGGAATAAACATGGTTTTACCTTTTAAAACCCAACCATGAACATTAAGGAGGATTTTTTAATAGACATTATTTCTTTCGAAGCTAGCCAAGTAGCTTTTTAGGTTATGTACAACTCTGTCTTCATCCTCTAGCTTTGATGCATTTCTAGTTTTGTCCAATTCTTGGAGTAATTCTTTATTTACAAATTCACAAGTAGTATCTGCAGCAATTTCATGGTAAGCTTTTTCATTACCTGCCATGAATTCCCTAAATACTCTTTAAAAAGGTGCATTAACAAAATTGAAAAGAAAAGGATGATGCATGGCAAGCAAAAGACAACTCTCTGAGGAGGATGATTGATGATGATGATCATCCCGTGTACTCTGTAACTAGGAACTCTGATCGAAAGACCAGTTTCATGCAAGAATCCAAGATCAACACAGTATGCAGGTCTAACTAGTGCAAGCCTAAGATCTTCAAAACATGACAAAATTGAAAAGAAGAAAATTCATAAAACGTTTTCACAGGTCTCTCAAGACAGAGTTGCAGCAGTCTCATGTACAAAGTCATGCAAATTGTTGTTCCAAAATCATCAAGAGAAAACTTCTACACAATTGAGATCACAGAAAGTTTTACATTCAAGAAAACATTATGTACCTATGTGTAAGCAGCTTCCAGTGCTTGAAGAAAATGTTTTTCCTAAATTGTAGTTTTGCACAATGTCTAAGCTTGCAAGTTGTGCTGGGAGTGGGAGTAAAAAAAAAAACTACTTCTTCAAGTAGTATTCTTCTTCAAAGATTCTTGTGTACTAGTAGTAGTCATGAGATCTATTGATCACCTGCATGGCTTGGTCCTTACAGTGTATACTAGTGCACCAGCTCTAGAGCATGAAATCTGCATCTTCATGAGCTAATTGTTGTTTGTGAATGGTAATGGTTGAGGCGGGTCTCTATATAGGACCACCTCTATATAGCACCACCACGGACTCGCTGTTGGATGTGGAGCTCACAGTGTTGCAGACCATGTGGTTGGCCGCCTTCGCCGCCTTCGCTGCCCTGATGTAATTGAAGCTTCCATCGCTGCTGCTGAGAATCTGAAGCCGTTGCTGCCGCAGGTGGAGGGATAGCTCCCGTGCTCGAGTACTCATCAGAGGAGATGGATGTGCTGCCGCTGATGATGATGATCCGGTTAATGATTCACAATCACTCTGCACACGAGTAGTTTGTGATCTTGGTAGGCAGCCGCGTATACCTGATCTCATGTTTGGGTCTGGAATTCTTTTCAGCAAGGAAAGACAGTACTCTGCGTCCTCGTTCGCAGCGGACGCGTACAAAACAAAGTCCATGTGATTCAGTGTTTCCAGGCAAAACTTCCTTCGTATGTGGGACCCCGTAATGCGGTCGTGCTTCTTTAGAATCCTATCTTATATATAAAGGCACTTAGTGCGTGCGTGCGTCTGTCCGACGCGACAGTTCCGCGTTTTAATTGACCGGCAGAACCGGCCCGGACAGTCGGACGGACGGACAGACAGATTTTCTGTGGGAGAACCGGCCCGGACAGACGGCCTCTGTATAATTTC
>Ga0209208_10010562_pt1 | contig 11966 bp, 11 predicted proteins | sample S1TSphfallax_3_FD_187694 | JGI IMG/M metagenome (GOLD analysis project Ga0209208, IMG submission 187694) | Host-associated microbial communities from peat moss isolated from Minnesota, USA - S1T2_Fd - Sphagnum fallax MG (SPAdes) (version 2) | ecosystem: Host-associated > Plants > Peat moss >...
TGATAATTAAAAATCAATTCAAATTTTTCATTCATCATGCACTATTTCATTCATTTTGCAAAACATACTCAACAATTCATCCATTTTGAAACTAAGTTCCCAACTGTTCTCTCATTGTGCAACATTCCAAAACTTATAAGACATTTCATACAAATGAATTAGTACGAGGATTTAAAAAAATGAATTGATATCCAATTTTCACAAGGAAAAGATGAAACCCTAGTATCAACAACACAATTATTACTCCCCAAACCAAGGCAACACAACAATGAGCAAATACATGGCCTAGCCAAGGAGCATTGCTTGTGTTGTTTAAGGAAGGGCAATTAGTCTCAATTGTGGAAGGTGATAATGCCACTTATCGTAAACAACATTGCCTTCCCCTTTCCCCCAACAACACAACTAATGTTCTCCAATTATTGTTACCCAACTAGAGTTTTTAAAGAAAAGTTGGCCAAAGTGGCTTGGGAACCATAATAGTCCCAACTTCCTCAAGAAACATTAATTTCTTCCTACAAGAACATTACCTTCCTTTTCTTCGAGCAACCCAACAAGTGCTCCCCAAATGAAGTTCCTCTAGGAAAGGTTGATCCATGAAGGACAATTAATTGGTTGACCATTCCTAAGGGATACAAGTAATTCTTCCCATCCAAACTTCTTCCAAAAAAGTTGACCCAAGTTGCACCAAGGAAGGCCATCTTTTTTTGTTTTTACCTAGACGAAAGCCATTTAATAAGAAAATTGCCACAAAATCAAAGGTGGCTCCTAGTGATACCACCCAATCATACTTTGTCCAAGGTTTCTTTTTCTTGAATTTTGTAATGTAACGAAACTAGTGATCATCCACAAGAAAATTTAACCAAATTTGACAAGATATGACAATAATGTTTGAAGAGAATTTCTAACCATTTTTCACTACCTACTAAGAACCCAATTGAGAAATATAGGGAATTTTCACCTGAAAAAAGAAAAAAAAGAAAAAAAAGTCGAGCCAAAAATCTAGCGACTAGAAGATTGAAGAAACACATATTTAAAACCCATTTAAAAAAATGCTTTTAGCCAAATGCCTAAATTTAGCCAGAAAAAAATTTGGTATTTGTTGAGACGTCTGGTGATGAGTGTTTCTCTACTCTTGGATGTAAACTGTCCAACCCACAAAAATAGAGAACTCGCCGGGCACCCCCAAAAAAACTTTTATATCCTGACCAGCCGGGCGAGGGTGGGGGCGGCGATTACGGACTCGTCTCTTCTGATGAGCAGGACAGTGCAGCAGCAGCCAAGCGTCTATCTCTCGTCTCTCGTGCTCTTCGCATCGCAACATCAGCGCCCTCGCACGTACGCACACGCTTCGGGATCGCACCACCGCCTGCCTTGCTTCGCCAATTGGTAACAACAGGTTAGTAGCTGCCGATTTTGATTTTCCTATTTCATTTTTCTCGTCCGTCTCCTTCCTTTTGCATGCATGACGGTGCGGAGAGGAAGCTGCAAGAATGTGCCGTGTGACTCGGTTCTTTTTCGGTCGTTTCCATTCTGTTGCAGTTGTGGTTGGCTTTTTCATCGGTTCGAGTTCGGGGTAGGCTTTTGTCAGTGGCCGTGGTGGCCGGAGGGCACGTGTGTGTGCGTCCTTCGTCGTTCGGGTTTTTACCGTTTTGGTCTAGTAGCTGCTGCCTCGTGAAAGGAGCAGCAGGCGAGTGGGAACACGCCTTTCTTTGAACATTTTTTGTTTGTTTGCTTGTGTCTTGTGTCTGTGTGTCGTTCAGCTGTTCGTGGCGGGGTTTTTCGTTTGATTGCCTTGGAGTCGTATCGATTGCGTCAGCCTGTAGGACGGAGTAGCCTCTGGTTGTGTTTGTATGCTGTTTTGTGTTGTGTGTTGCCGTGTACTTGCGCTTATTTCCCACTTATTACTACACATGATACGCGTTTAGACTCCATCTGTTCTTGTTTCTGTTTCGAGCGAAAATTGTTGTCTGCTTGGCGAATGCTTCCGGAAGTACTTGAGCACAGGAATGGTGACTGTATTGCACTGACGGCAATGTTGCGATTCCTAACCGGCGTTTTTGGATCGGCTCGCTACTGCCAAGTCAAGCGAGTAGCAGAACATTTTCATGCAAACTCCAGCTTCCAGGAGAGCTGAACATTCACGGAGACCTGTTCCCTTCATGACTGCATTTCTGCTGTGCCGCGACAAGCGGTCTAGAGCTCTCCGGAATTCCGGTATAATCTACTGCAGTATTCCGTACCATGAGCTTCTGTGACTCTCGGCGGCCTGCAAGAGCTGGAGCTGCATCGGCTTGTGTGAATAACCTGGTAGAGATACTATATAGTTGTGATAGTCATCATGGCATTTCGAAGAGGTTCAGGGTCTCTATCGACAAGGACAAAATCTAGATACCGAGCCTCTGTTGGAGCCTTGCTGTTCATCTCTGTCATTGCACCTCTCACTATCCTCGCGGGGCAGGCCAGCAAGTTGTTTACTTCTGGTGCAATTCTCCACCCTCTCGGCCAGACATGTCGTTGTCTGCGTAGGTTTCTTAGTGTACATATAATTTCTTCGTGCATCGATGTTTGAGTGCAACTGTACTATAGCTCGTTCAGACTTGTAAAATGCATGCGTGGAATGTTTTTGTGCTTTCCCTTCGACGTTCATTCTTTCCAGGCTACATTGATTAGTCCTTTGTTAGTCGCAAAGCTGTTGAGCAGTGCACTGTACTCGGCATCTTGATGTTATGAATGTGGCATTCAAAAGGTGTTTAGCCCCTGCTGGTAGAATTACTGTAGGACAATTGAATACAAAGCTATCTGTGATTTCTGACCAGAGAGGTATGTACTGATGTCATGCTTGAAATTGTGCAGGTGGAAGCTACCTCCTCACTGGATCATCGGACTTGGTGAGTTCCTCGTCATTAATTCCTTAAATCTGGTCAAATGGCTTCTCAATTCTGTCTCATGGTCCTTGTTTTAACTTCTCTTAAAGGTGGGGTTTCCTAGAGTTTTCTTGCTCTGGTTTGTTGTCAGATCTGAAATATTTGTAATCTTGTTATGGGGTGATTACTCAATTCTTTTCAGGTTCAGGTCTATTGTTAAGTGTTGAGAAACTCTCAGTACTTAAGAAGATCTCATCAATTGCTGAAAACTTCACAGGGCAGGCTCCAGGATCATTTGGCTTAGTGATGATTTACCTCCCCTGCATGCCTATATGCTCTCTTACTATGGATGCTTCATGCTTGAATGGCTGGTTTGTGGAGTGAGTTTTCACAAGGAAGACACTCTGGCACAATGCAGTCCTTGGAATAGCTTCTTCATTTCAGAATTTTTCTTTTATGCAGTCTGAAACAGATGATATCATAAGGCGCAGTGCACTGGAGGCAGTAGAGTCCCACATTCCTCAAGAGGTATGCTTTGCCTCGGCCTCATGTTCACCATGGGCATCTGGCCTAGTAATTTCTGTTGCAAGTTATCAACCCAAGAAGAGCAGTTATTTTATTCCACCTTGCAGATAACTGGCAATTACAACTGAAATGATCCATCTGAAACTCTCTTGGTTTCCTCAAATTCAGGCAGATGTATATTTCTCATGGATTTGTCTAGTTGTCTGAATAGCATTGCACACATTTTGCTTACCATGTATTGAACAGGTTCTTGATATTGTAGGTGCCAACCCAGGAGGATCTGAACTGTTGAACCGGAATATTATTGGTGGAAATGACCTCTTATCTTCTTTGGTTCAAGAAGATGCAGCAGATGTCAGCCGGCAGAGCTCCAGCATATATCAGGTAGAATCTCTAAAACTACACTTATCTTTGTTCTGCATATTGGCAGACACTCCATTTAGAGCACTTACATCTATGGAAATGCTTGTGTCCAGGTAGTGGAAGGACCAAGCTTTTTGCATGACTTGAAATAAATTTTCCTTCTTTTGCAGGCTGGAATGTCAATGATTATTTGCTTAGGTTAAGATCTGACGGTGGACTCAAAACTGATGAAGCTGGGATTTAGTTACCCTTTAGCTCACCCTTACTCTGTTGTTGTGTGTCAAATTTCAGGAGCCAAATGCTTTTTTGGAGGATGAGAATGCCTTAACAAATACTGACAAGGAGTCAGCATCCAACATTGCAATATCTGGCAATCTGACAGGTGAACCTTGCCTTTTTCTGATCTGGATGACCATTTTCTGTTATCTGAATGGAGCCTGTACCTCAATCATGTGTATCATGGAGCCTATGAATCATTACCTTTTTGGGGGATGCTGAGGAAGGTTTGTTGGAAAGGTTCTTGATACTTCTGGAGCTCTCTCTGCAATTTCGTTGATATGCACATGAAATTATGTTCAAACTGTTGTGTGTATTTTTGGCTGTGGGAAGCACAGGTGGGATTATTGAGCAAGTTTTACATCGGAATGAGAGTCAGAAGCCACCAAACAAGGTGTGACTCTTATCTTGGATGGATCTTGTGGAGAGGTTTTGATGAGTCGTTCTGGAGATTATGCTTTAGTCCATTTGTGTATTAGGAAGGGAGTGTGCAGCCACTGCCATGAGCTGATGAAATAAATGGGGATGATGTGGTAGCTGATCACTACCATACATGTTACACATGTTGCCATTGAAGGTCTCTGAACATTTGCATGATTCACACTGTTTTTAAACCACTCCTGAGGTTTTATATTGTTTCCTCTTTTTCCTCTTTGCTGTTGAATCCGGAATCTCTCTAACCTTATTATCATGTGATATCTCAATTTTATTCAGATTGACTTAAATCATAAAGCATAGAGAAGTTCTCAATACATGTAAAGATATGTGTGTTGAATGGGTCTGCTGGAGCTCTTGTTGTATTTTATGATACAAGAAGACAATATCATGTGCTTGATGGATTAGGTCAGAGGGATTGTGGAAGAGCTCTCCAATTTAGGAACTACTTTGGGGTCTTAAGCAGCTAATATGTAAGTCTAAAGGGACTGGACTGTGCACTTAATTGTAAATGCTCTATCATGACCAAGTCTTCTCTTTGCTTCTAGAAAGAATGCACAAAAAATCAGGATGCAGGTTTTTGTGTAATGTTTTGCCCTAAGTCTTGAGTATGTTATCATAACTTATCTATACCCACTGTTAGTAGCTAATGAAGTCCTTCAGGAGTTATGATAGCTAGTTACTCACATTATGATGAAAGTGTTGTTCTGATGCTTTGTGAGGGACACTCACAAGGTTATGATTGCACTCATTATAGTTGCATTTTGCACAACATTTGTTTGGTTACCCTACATATTCTTTGTGGAGCTTCTCTCTTCACTCAAATTGATGTTATTGGTCATGGATGCAGCAGCTCATTTTAGTAAGGTACACAAAAGAAATCTGACAGATTTGAGCTGTAACAGGGTGAAGAACAAGGGAAAACTGTCAAAAATCTGGACAAAAGTGTTTCAGCCAAGACTGGGAATGTGAGTGGTGATACTCTCGTGCGACAGATGCGAGATCAGATCATTATGGCCAGGGCCTATGCCAATCTTGCACAGGGCCAGGGTCATTTTGATCTTGTTCTTGATTTGAAACAGTGTATCAAGGAACATAAAAAATTTGTTGGGGATGCCAATGTTGATACTGAACTTCCACGTGGGTGAGTGTCTAGTTTCAAATGCAGTCATTCATCTGCTTGTGTTGATTCAATGTATCAGAGCCCACGTAGCAGGACCCTTTTGGTGCATAGAATGTGAGGAAATTTTCAGATGAGCCTTGTGTTTGCTTTTGCTTAACCATGGTTGGGGATACTTCCATGGAGCTGTGATTTTTATGTGGCATACTACAAGGCATTATTGATGCAACTTGGAATGTGCAGGGTGGAAGAGAAGTTGAAGCTAATGGCAGAGGTGTTGTTGCGAGCACAGCAGAAAAACTATGACATTGCCAACATGGTCAAGAAGTTGAGAGCTATGCTTCAATCAGCTGAGGAGAATGCTCGCATGCTCAAGAAACAGGGCACATTTCTGAGCCAGTTGGCTGCCAAAACTGTTCCCAAGGGCCTTCATTGTTTCTCCATGTGGCTCACAGTGGAATACCATTTGTTCCCACATGATCTACGTAAGTTCCCCAATCAGCAGAGACTTGAAGATCCAAGTCTCTATCACTATGCACTATTTTCTGACAACATCCTTGCTGCAGCAGTGGTTGTGAACTCAGCCATTTTGAATGCAAAGGTTTGTTCCCAGCAACTTTCATCTCCAGGGTGGCAGTGTGTGTATGCAAATTATCTTTTGCTCAATAATGAATTGAAAGTATTGAATACCTGTTAGCTCCATGGCCTGTGACTGTGGGAGAGTATGCATAGTTTAGTGAGAAATTCTTATTAATTGTTTATGTGCAGCATCCTGGCAATGCCTTGAAAGCTCCAGTATTTTGTTTTAACTCTGTCCCTTAAAGCAGGAACCTGAAGAGCATGTATTCCACATAGTAACAGACAAGCTGAACTTTGGAGCCATGAAGATGTGGTTTTTAGCAAATCCTCCTGGAGCTGCAACAATGGAAGTGCAGAATGTTGATGATTTCAAGTGGCTGAATGCCTCCTACTGTCCAGTGCTGCACCAACTGCAGTCATCTGCAATGAAAAACTTTTACTTCAAAGCTGACCGTACCTTAGCTGCAGCAACCTCCAATTTGAAGTATCGGAACCCCAAGTATCTGTCAATGCTGAATCACTTGCGATTTTATCTTCCTGAAGTGTATCCCAAGCTGGATAAGATCCTCTTTCTGGATGATGATGTTGTGGTTCAGAAAGATCTCACCCCTCTCTGGGATGTTGATCTTGGTGGCAATGTTAATGGTGCTGTTGAAACCTGTGGTTCCAGTTTCCATCGCTTTGATAAGTACCTGAACTTCTCCAATTCCCTGATCTCTGAAAACTTTGATGCAAATGCATGTGGGTGGGCATATGGAATGAATGTGTTTGATCTGAAGCAGTGGAGAAAGCATGACATCACAGGCATCTATCACAGATGGCAGAGCAAGGTGTGTATTGCTTGCTGGTCTACTATTCTCAGTGAGTTGCACTTTTATAGTTTGGAAACTGTGAATTGTGATGCAACGGGATTATACATTTGTCTGAAATCTGACAGATAATTTGCCAGGAATAAGTTTGTCCCAGAATTGAGATGACATTGCGAGTGTGGCCTCTATGGTTTCTGCTGATTTTTCCATTTGTGTACATGCACAGAATGAGCATAGATTGCTGTGGAAGCTTGGAACACTACCACCAGGGTTGATCACCTTCTACAACTTGACATATCCACTTGAGAAGTCATGGCATGTGTTGGGGCTGGGCTACAATTCAAGTGTTGAGGATTCAGACATTGCAACTGCAGCTGTTATACACTACAATGGCAACATGAAACCATGGCTAGATATTGGCATGAGCAAGTATAAGCCTTTCTGGTCGAAATTTGTCAAGTATGACCACCCATACCTACAACAGTGCAACATCAGTGATTGATTAACTATTATATGACAGATCACAAGATGTCTCCACATGTCAGCAGGATCTAAGTCAAGCCCCAGAACAACTACTGTATAAAGGACTACTACCCCCTGTAAGTCTCATCAGCATGTGCCCTGACTACAAGGTGTGTAACCCCTTTGCTGCTCCTGCACATATTGTAGTAAGCAACCTCACCATCCTCTTCAGATAAAATTTGGCTTTCTTTCATGTTCAACACAACCTGTCATCTGGCCCCCATAGGGTCTCATCATTGATTGAGTAGAGATATACTGGCAAAGTTCAGATTAAGGCCTTTTGTTACAAAAGAGAGGTTAGGTCTGGGTATTGTGGCAGGCTTTGAGAGAGGACAAACCTGACAAGGGGTTTTCTCCAAACCCCCTCCCACCACCGACGCTGATGGATATTTCCCCCACCAAGAGCGAGAACTACTTTGCTCTTATACCTGTAGAGTGGTTCCAAGGTATAGTGAATATACCAATACTCTATACATTGTTACATGTAACTGTTGCTACTACCATTGTTGTTCTTGCATGGCAAGATCTTCTTTGATTCACAAATGCTTTTATGACATCATCCATGCTATTGTGCTCCACAAGTTTGTCATGGAAGTCAGTAACATTTACACTGTAGGTAAAATGATCCACGGTAGCAGCAGCTGGATGTCACTGACTTTGTGTATAACACAACATTCTAGGATAAAATTGTCGTCTGTCTTTGCTGAAGGTTTTGTGTGATATTTTTAATGACTTTTTTATTAGTTCAATGACTGATTCAAAACTTAAACCCAAAAGTAATTAGTTTAGAACATATTAAAAAAAACACATGATTGGATGAGATACCCAATTCAGCCAATTTGAAGTGCGCTTATTATTATTATGATTAATTAATATTACAGTGCAAATTTAGTCGAATTTACACTACAAAAAAAAAAACAAAAAACTTTCCACAAAAATAAATCCCTTTGTTTTTTTTGGGTTTGAAAGAATAAAAAATCACTGATCGACTGATTCAAAGCTTCTGAAAAATTATCAAACCTTTTATAAAATTATAAATAAATTTTTATTGCTATGACCAAGCGTATATGAAAATAATTAATTTCCATCAAAGCGAACCGAGAAAAAAAATATCTTTCTAGGATGATAATAAATCTTATGTTGAAAAGGCTTAGATAGAGCGAAGGTTTACTACGGTGGACGGTACTGGGGATCGAACCCAGAATCTCTGGTTCCGTATACCAACGCATTATCCATTGGGCCCTAAAATCAAAGAAAATTAGTATTATTTCACGTAAAAATTTATGAAGTTGAAAAAAATCAAAGTGTTTCGTTCGAGACCCGGCCATGCCCTTTTGCCTCTCTCGTTGTTCTCCCACGAGTTTCTTCAAATTTGCTGCGGGTGTGTTTTAGCTTCGTTGCTGTGGATGGGTGTCCTCTCTCTGTTGTGGTTGAGAGATTTAACTTAGAAATTAGAGTGGGAAAAAAATTCAGCTCGGGAGCTCTGGTTGGTGATGGTGATGGCGCCCTCCTCTTTCTCTCTTCAGCGCACTATTGTGTGCCGCGCTCTGGTATCAGGCTCTACTACAACAACAATAACAAGCCGATACATTAAGGCACGCGACACTCGATCTGGCTTGTGGCTCAATTCTGGGTATGTTTTGGAACAAACCCATCAACAGTTATGCCTTTCCATCATCGACTCCAACTCTTTGTTTCTTTTGGTTTTCTCCACACGCCACAAACCAACCTCCAACACTCCAAAACTGGTGGCTTTTTGCTGCCGGTTTTGGTGTCTCACCCCAACTGCAATTCTGTTGAGATCTGTGAGTAGGTAGTACTCCGGTTGTCATTAGCAAATTTGTCGGAGAGCTTAAAGCCTTGGTGTTTCTAGGGCTGGGCAACCCACCACCTTTTGTTGCCCGCCTGCCTTATGCTGGCGTTAGGAAGTGTCCACCACCTTTGAATATGAGACAGACACAACAAGCCCCAAGAGACCACTCACTCAGAGACACGCTTGGTTTTTAAGGTTCTGTTTGCGTGTGTTTTGTGTGGCAATTGAAAGAAGCACTCGTGGGGGGTAATTTGATTGAGTGGCATTCACTGTGAATGCAGCAGTGGACGGGGGTCTTCTAGCAGGGTTTCGTTGCTGCACGGCTCTTCCAGCCGGAGGAGGATTGACGCACCACCTGTTCTGGCAACGAGTGAGAGAGAAGCCGAAATCACGTCTGTTGAAGGTGTGGTTTCGTTCTTTGCTCTTCTTCTTCACGTCCCGCTGACAACAGTTTTCAACATTCATGGTTTAGGGTTTAGGGTTTGGTTTCGACTGTGTAGGTTGGTCACACATCACTTTGACTGCCTCTGAGGTCTCAAGACCAATGATGAAACAGATGATCCCAGGAGGTGGCTGCTTCTTCTTCTTTCTCCTATGTCATCTGGGTGGTCACTCTGGCTCCTTTCTTTTGGCTTCCTTCAGTTGTATGAGGAGACGTGTCATGCAGATGTTCTTGGATTTTTACAGTACTTAGCTCTTCCATGGCAAAGGAAGGTGGGAAAGAAGCCATTTGGGCTGGTTAATGAGACTATGGAGAAGTTGAAGTGCTTGGTTGGCAACTGAGGTATGAACTTTGATGCAGCCTTTGGGACTGGCAGAGCTTGCAGATGGGAGCATTTTTTTTTCCTTTGGTGGGTCTCCACCAATTCAAAGCATGAAGAAGACAAGTCAGCCACGGGCTGAGCACCACATGGCTGTTGATGCACCCCCTCATAGCACATCTGTGCACCAGCCGCATAGCATTTCACAGTCCCAAAAGCACTCACCAATTCGAGCCTCGGCAGTTCGCAAAAAGGGGAGGGCTGGACATAGAATAGAGGAAGCTACAACAGCCATGCCGATTCAGGAGAAACTGCAAGAGGCTGTTGGCACTACCACTGTGAAGTCTGATCATCCAAGTCGATTGCCTTCAGCCTTCTCAAAGAGATCACCAATTCCATCCAAGAAAGAACACACTCTTTTCACATCACCTGAGATTGTACCACAAGTGTCACCAGCACCACTGTTGAAAGACCATGGAGCCTCCTCTACAAATGCTTACCATTACAGGGTAGACCCTATCAAGGACTCTCCATTGTCTCCAGCATTGCAGGAAATTGTGGGAACAGGCCTTGAGTTTCTTATGCAAGATGGCAACTCTGACACAGAGTTCAAGACAGAGACCCATTCCTTAATGGATGGTGAGAAAAGAAGCGAGAATGTGAAAGTCAGTGTTAGTGTCAAGCATTTTGGAACACATATCTCCTCTGAGAATGGTAGTGTAACTCATGATCTTTCCAGCTACAAGCTGCCAGAGTTGAGAAGTCTGGCTAAATCTAGGGGCCTGAAAGGATACTCAAAACTGAAGAAAGGACAGCTCCTGGATCTACTGAATGCATCAGAAAGTTAGGAACCTAGGCCTGAGTTTTGCTAGTGTTGATTCACTGTTAGTAGAGATTTATAAGTTCAGTTGTTCTACTTATAGCTGCACTTGAGTTATTGTGAGCACTCAGATGATTCTGTATTAGGTAAATGGCCAGTGGGAGGACCTGACTGAGCAGTGGGTGGCTGCAAGCTGGGTCTGACTGACCATGATCTGACATAATTGGCACTTGCGAGAAATTCTGCCACATCATTAGGAACTTTGTAAACTATTTGCAAGACATCAGAATGTTCCCCGTGATGATCACATGTGCTTGAAGGAGCCATTGACCCTAAGAAGCTGAGGTCATCATTGGTTGTGCAAACTCTGAAGAGGATTTCAGTTGGCGTTACCATACAAGTTCATGACCAACGTGGGGTGAAATTTGATGCCTTCAATGATCTTCTCACCTTTTATGCTTTGGAAATTCACAAAAATTAAGCTACTTTATGAACAGGTAATGACCATGCTTTGCAATCTTCTACAAGGTAGTACTGGTCTTGATATTTGGAAGTGCTCACTAATGTCTTGAGGAAAAGCCTGCTCATAAATTGGCCCTTCAATTTGAAGGTGAAGTGTAACATTAGACCACTTTGAGAGGAAAACGTTGTACTAGATTGCAAGCACATGTGAATTATTATGTGGGGCACATCCAAGTTCATGGATCTCCACATTTTTTAAAGGCACATTCAAGTCCAGTAATAGGTTACAACTTACAACCATGATGACTTGCACCCCATGGATGTTCCCTATTTGCTACGGTTACTGGCCTAGGTTAAAGAGCCCTTTGTTGGATGACTGATAATTTTTTATTCATGTAAAAAACTTGACCTAGTTTTTACCTGTATTTGCAGCAGCCTTTTTCTTTTCTAGACTGGCTAGTTGCCCATGTGGTTACTCAACTCAAACCTCATTTAGCTCAGTTGGCTAATTTTTGTAATAATTCTTTTTCAATATGAGAATTGAAATTGATATGATTGTAGTTTAACATAATTTTGATGAATGTAAACATCTCATTAAAATGTTTTCGAATGATTTT
>Ga0209208_10010563_pt1 | contig 11966 bp, 8 predicted proteins | sample S1TSphfallax_3_FD_187694 | JGI IMG/M metagenome (GOLD analysis project Ga0209208, IMG submission 187694) | Host-associated microbial communities from peat moss isolated from Minnesota, USA - S1T2_Fd - Sphagnum fallax MG (SPAdes) (version 2) | ecosystem: Host-associated > Plants > Peat moss >...
CCTTGAAGTACATGCATGGAAAGGGAGTGGCCCATCTGGATATAAAACCCTCCAACATTCTTGCAACTCCTGCATCAGTCCCAGAGCTGGCAGATCTGGGTTATGTGGATGTGAAACTGGTTGACTTTGGGGAAGCCCAGCCAGTAAGCAGATTGAACTCCTCGACATGTACAATGCACAGAGCAAACGTGGGAACAACACAGTATAGGGCACCTGAGCTGTTCCGAGTTCCAAACAACTGCTGCACAGGGGTATGTATATCAGAAATACTTGACTTGATGAACACAGTGCAAGATTGAACTAGGCCAGCTCAAGGAACTAGATAGATAGGCATCTGCCTCACTTGTCTCTATTATGGTTGTCCTAAAATGTATACTTCTCTGTGGGGTGCATTACACAGGAGTCAGAGGAATGGATAAGCAACCGACTTGATGCACTCAAAGCAGATGTGTACAGTTATGGCATAACTTGTGCAGAGCTTCTCACAGGGGAGTATCCATATCCACTTCCAGAATTTCAGAGAACTGATCTCTTGTCAACAATTTTGCAAGGGGTTAGACCACATTTACCACATGAATACTGCCCAGTTCCTCTGCAAGATTTGATTTTCAGATGTTGGGATACACACCCATGTAATCGGCCTACCGTCTTGCAAGTATGTGAAGAGCTTACGGACTTGAAAACATTCATATTTTAATCATCAGACAGAGAAAAAATAGGAACCCAGTTATACCCACACATGAAAAAATTGAAGGCTTATTCAATGAGGAAAGTTGTAATCCAGATCAATCTACATCATAGAAAATTGTCCAATCAATTGATTAGCTTTCCTTGTGGCACAATAGAATATAGTGCACATGGACTTAGTTCTAGATTCTGTTCAGAGAAGAAGAAAAACCCTGTGAAGGTTCTGTTCAGGTTTAGGATTTCATGTTTGAGGAACTTTCCCTCAAACTGCCCACTTACTTCGGGGCAGCATGACCAGTGGGTGAAGATTTCATAATTTTTTACATGCGGTCCTTCATTGTAATCCATTTCACATTCATTCAGTGGAAGGCATATGGTGGTTTTTTACATTGATTAGGTGCAGAAGATGAGGTAAAAATTATTATAACCAGTAAGAATATGTAATAATGTATGTCAAATGTAAGCAGCCTTTCTGACTTGTGTAGATGCTTGTATAGCTCATCATCAGGAGACCTCTTAGATACCTTCGATGCTTATATCTCATTATAGGTAACAAGTGTCAATAGTCTGTCAGGGTGCACAAGCCACCTTGATTTTTCAAGGGGCTATCACATTTAGTCACAGTTTTTTGTCTCTTTCGCACAAACCAGTTAGTGCACCTCCATCACTAGCTGATTTGTGATAGAGGATGTCCTTTCGGCATTATGTCTTCCACTTCATTATTGCTGTTTTGATGGTCTTGGTTTTCTTTTCATGTATTTACGTATGTTTCGACATGCCTTGTACTTTTGGTGGATAGATTTTCATTCTTGTTATATGTACAGGGTTTTTTTTTTCAACAACAGTACCCATATCTGTGAAAGTGAAAATGCCTGTAGAGAATGAAACCGTGCGAAGAAGACAAATTTTTGAGGACAACAGGTCAAACACTGATGGGAATAGTTTTGGGACTTTTTAATACAATCCATCTATTGTTACATTACCTACTGTTGCCTCCATTAATTAGTTGGGTGACGCACCCAAATTTTTTTGAAGAAGAGGAAGAAGAAACTTTAATTTCGCCCAAGTCAATTTTTTTTGGGAAACATTGGGCCCTCCTCAAAATAGAAGACAAAGGTGTTTTCCCTTTGGCCCACCTTTATAGTTTAAATACACACAAATTCAACTTTGGGAAAATTATAACTGACTTATGACTCATGTTCAATACTAACTAATTCCCACGAGGGCCAGCCAGAAAAAAGAAAAAATTAAAAACAGTTTGTCAAAATTCTAAAATATCGGACCCAGTTCAAAACACAGGATAACTTTGAAACTTACTAGGGTACTTAGCATACCTAAATAGTATTGTTAAAATTATGAAATTTTTCAGATCACAGTTGCCAGACTTTGCTTTTTGAAAAAATTAATTATCTTGACAAGATTTGTTGAACATTAGTTCTAGGCACAGTAATTTTTTTCATAAAGTCCTTCCTGATCTACTACCCAGTCTGGATTTCATCCACTTTTTTTGGATTTTCCTAATGTCTGAAAAATTAAGGGTCAAAATCGAAAACTAGGGATGAGAGGCGGAAATAGGGGATGAGATTCGATTTTTGTTTATTATTATTATTTCGTGTTTGGGCACATTTATGGAACTTTTTTTGACTTTTCTTTTTGGGCAGACTCAAATTTTTGAAAATTTATGGAGGCAGCATTAAAGTGACTCCTTTTGGATTTTTTCTAGCCCATTTTTGGTTTGGGCACACTTGAGAGAATTTATTTGCAGGTTTTTGGGGCCCATTTTTTTTTGGGGACAATTTTTTTCTTTGGGCACATTTGAGGGACCTCTTTGGTCGAGGGCACACTTCAAGGATCTCTTTCATTTTTTTCTTTTTTAAAAAACACCTTTGTCACAAGGCATTTTTTAAAGACCTCTTAAACTCTAAACACTTGAGCATGTTAAAATAAATCTCATTACAAAGCCATTTTAGGGTTTCAAATATGAACTACCTAGAATGATTTTTAGGGTTTGTTCAACATGAGGCCATATAATTGAACTCTTTCATTTTTCATTTCTTTCTCCACATTTGTTTGAGCTACTCCATTGAGCCTCTTTCAACTTGATTAAGGTTTAAGCTTACTTATATGTTTGTTTACATTTTCACTCTTGCTTTTCACTTGTTTGCTTTGACTTTTCCTAGGGTTTCTTATGTTTTCTTCTTTTTCTTAAGAGTTTTAGTTTGTTCTCTTTCCATTTTTAGGGTTTAAAAAGTTTAGGGGCTACTTTTAGGGTTGTGGTTATTAGGGGTTGCTTTTAAGATTTTGGATTATTAAAGGTTGTTTTTAGGGTTTGGGATTATTAGGGATTTTTTTAGGATTTTGGATTATTAAGGGTTGTTTTTAGGGTTTGGGGTTATAAGGGGTTTTTTTAGGATTTAGGATTATTAAATGTTGTTTTGCGGTTTGGGGTTATTAAGAGTTTTTTTTAAGGTTTACTTATTTTAGAGCCTACTTTTAGGGTTTTAAGGTGGGTTTAAAAAGGGTTTTTCTTTTATATCATGGTTTCTTCGGATGGTGATGTTTTCCAAGACATCCCTGAATCCAATAGCTCTTCATCAAATAGTGATGAAAAAATGTTGTAGAGGACATGTAGGCAACATCAATTGGTGTTTGCAACATTGGTCGCTAGTGCTAGTACAATGGAACTCTTTAACGTGAATAAACTAGAGTCAAATGTTGTGCAATCAATTGACTAGGATGTGGGGGTTCAAGATGTGCCCATCAAAATGCAAGCAACTCTAAATTGGTTCAAAACTTTAACAAACTTTAGTTTCTATGCGCATTAATGGTCTGCACCATCCAAGACCATGTAAAGGCTACTAGTGAAACTCACATTGTGGTTAGGCGACCAACCAAACTAACCTGAAACAATAATTGCTCCAATTGCTCCAATTCATCTTATACATGAAACATGGCAATATTGTCATGTATGACACATTTTTTTGGAATTGGAACAAGTTTGTTATATGTGATAATCTAGTTTTCATTACATCTTGCATCAATTCAATGTTGAGTGATGAAATTCAATGGCCAAATCTTTATGAGTAAATGACTATTGGTATGCAAATTCCTATGTTCCAAGGTTGTATTGGATTCATTGATGGGACTCTCATCAAAATCCGAAAACCTTGGAATAATGTTGTCCATGGGTTGTGGTTCAATGGGTGGAAAAAGATGCATTTTATGAATAACATGGTGGTTGTGGACCATCATGGACTATTCATTTACTTGGATGTTGGCTACCCATGCTCATTTCATGATGTCACCATTTTGTGTGAATCACATCTATACAAAAATTAGCTCTAGTTTTTTGTGCATACGAATGAAATTTTGAATATGTACTAGGGGACCTACATCTTTGGGTGAGGAGATATTTGTTATGCATTAGCTTGGGAGGTGTGAATGTGCTCTTGGGCATGACCAGAATATAATCAATGTTTATGACAATATGCTTGTTGGTTATAATGTTAGGGTGGAGTGGGGAATTGGGGAGTTGAAGTGAAAATGAAGATGGTTGATGAAGTGCATTGATTTCACTAAATCCAAAAACAATCATTTATTCCATGTAACAACTATATTTACAATCTTCTTGCTTAAATGTTGGATGAGTTTCACATATGAAATCATTAGTGACCAAATCATGGATCCAATTTATTATGGCTAGGATGTGGATTTCTAACTAAAAAGTCTAAAACCTTTTTAATCTTCTCCTTAAATTCTGCATTTATCAAATTCCAATATCCCTAGCTTTTTTGAGATTGTTAAAATTAATTGTTTCTTCATCTTTAAATTAACCCCCATTCTGGCTTTGATTAGGGCTCTTTAATCCTCATTGCTCACCTACACCTTTCAAGTCATGGTGGAAAAATGGTAGATTGTGATTATAGCAACTCAATTTTCATCTATGACTTGCCATTTGATATGCCTACAACATAAATAAGGATAGAATTACATGATGGAGTAGGAGATGGAGTAGACCTCGGAGTAGATGGCTTTTATAAAAGTTCATTGAGTGCGGGAGGGGTTTTGGTAAGTGGGGGACATGATCTATCATCAATCACATTTTACCACCTTTTGAAACATTCCACGTGGCATCTCCATCTATGGCTTTTAATTGGGCTAAGACCTGGTCACTTTGCAACACCATTTTCTCAAACCCCTCCTTATTGTTTGTGCATATCTTCAATTATTTCAATTCATCTCAAAGATGGTCCTTCAATGTGTCCTTTTGAAACACTTAATCAGGATATGTTTGCTTATATTCATCATAAATCATTTTCCACACAAAGTTCGATTTCTATTGGATGACTTATCTCTGGTTTTTAAAATATATACCAAAATGTCGATGGTAGCTCACCACCATGCAAATGCTAATATGGAGAGATTCCACAATTGCCCTTAATTGTTTTCCTTTCTAAGGCCATTTTTACCTTTGGTTGATTAAGTAAAACATCACCTTCTTCCAAATCAAAAAGGAAAGTTTCATATTTATGTTCATTGCTTATGATTACACAATGAAACATCACCAAAATCTCTTTCAGTATCCCTTACAATAACATAACATATTAAAACCTTAGAAGAACTCAAATTGTCATTATAAATTAGTTCAAAACTTAATCAACCATCTTGTGTTTTACAAGGCCACTAAAAGTTTTGGGGCAAAATAATAGATAGGGATGCAACTCCATTTAATCATGTAAAACAATCCCAATAAATATCATGAGGTTAGAGAAGCTAAAAAACTCTTACTTCTATTCCATTAACTTTTTTCCCCTAGTTAATCAAGTTAGTACAAGCCTTTAATTAACATAACATAGCTTAGTTGGACTAGATTTGGGCTCAATTAGGGCCAAAAGAAACTTTAATCTTAAAGATCACAAGTTAAACTATCAATTTAAAGCTAAATTGAAACATCCTTAAAATTAATGAGGACAAGATAGACCTACAAAGCTAAATCCATTGAACTAGAAAGACTATTTAAAAATATTCTTGCATGAGTTCATCTTTATGCATAGTAATGTTTTTTTTTCTAGTGAGAAATCGCCAAATTTACACTTTGAAAAAACCTTGGCTACAACTACAAAAAAAGAAGAAGGGGTTTTCTAATTTAAATCGCCTAAAAGTGTAAAGTGGTGACCATGAACAGTCTAATTTCAATAGATCGTCAACCTAGATTCACCCCCTCAAACCTTAGATCCTTTTAGGGTGTTACCAAATTGCAAATATGGAGGCTGTTGATGTTGCCAATGAGCCACATGTCGACAATTGAGATAGTTCATATGCTCCAAACCCTAAATTATCGTTGTTAAAATTTCACGCAACATTTGCATCCACTTGCTAGAACGTTTGTTCTCTTATGTTTATCCTTTTCACCAATTGACAATTCTCGTGTACACCATCGCTAATTGATTTTTTCTTGTGATGCACCATCACCATAGTTGTAAATAGTCGTTGTTTGAAGGCACACCCATGCATCCAACATACTTCAACACTAGGCATCAAATCTTTATGTTCAACGATCGAGAAACAACATTCACATTCAAGTTCCACCTAAGTTCTAATGGACCTCAGTGGCAAAAAGGAAGTATTTGCTTCCTTTGCCTTAATAGCTTGCAATGTAGTTTCTTGAAATATTTGGTGTGTTGTTATTTTAATTAGTGTTAATCAAGGATTGTATAAATGTTGTAGGAGCTAAGCTTGAGATTTTGTTCGGAACATGTGTGGATATAATCTTAAGGCCATCCATAACACCATCTACTAGATTTTAAATTGGTGCATTAAGGTTTCATGAGATCTGTGATCACTCAAAATGAACTATAGGACAACAATTATAAGGAAGCTAAAGGAGGATTCATTCAAGGGGTACTTCTACTTAGTAGTTCTACTCAAGGGGTTAGATTCTTGTACCCAACTTGAGATTCTTTTCCATTTGTAAGTATCTTGGGTTCTATTTGAAAGAGGTTGCAAATTAGTCTTATTCCCAAGAGTCCAATTACAACTTAGTTGATTGTGGACATCATATATGTGTCATATTTAAACAAACAATATTATTTCCAGCATTGTTATTTCCAAGAATGCATTTGCCATTTGAGTGCATTATTGTTTCCAACATTATTATTTTCAATATTGTATCTACCATTTGAAAACACTATTGTTTCTAACATCTAAGAATGCATCTGCCATTTAAGTGCATTGTTGTTTCAAATTTGAAGTTGAAAATCAAATGTTGGACATCTTTGTTTAGAACCGTTTGCCTCTGTTGTTGTAGAATTGGAACCTTGATGTTGGCATCCAAAATCAAAATTCAAGAAGATCAAATGTCCAAAGTCTATTAGGTTTCCACTTTAAGTTTAAGGTTTACAAATCGAAGTTCCATATCTGACTTCTTTCCAAGAATTTTTTTTATGATGGACCCCCTAAACTCCTTAATAGATTCAACTGTGAGTCCAAAGGTGAAAACAATAAAAGGAGAAGGAGTTGGGGTACACTCCCTAACTTGTAGCACTTCAGAGGTAAAGGGGTGTGCTGGAACTCTAAAATGGGGACTAAAATGAGTGACAAGCAGGTCAATTATTTACATGGTTCTACACAAACCAAACAACAAGTTGGTTAGTGTGTAATTGGAACATTTTTGGTGCACGAACGAACCATAGGCATACATGGACTCATAAAACTCACTACAGCCCGGACTTGAGGGAAGTCATTACCTTCCCCCTTACAATATTCTCTATGATTAACCACAGGGGTTGCATCCAATTGTCATTTTGTCCTAGGACTCTCGAGTTGGGAGTCCTAAAATTCCCAAAATTGGGACTCCCACAACTTTGGAGGCCCATAATTTCTTGTGCAAACTTCCGATTAAGGTGATATCTTAAGCAAAGTTATAGCCCTTGTCAAGAACTTTCCAAAGATATGTGGCATGCCACTTGCACACAAGTAAATCAAGGTGATTCCTAACTTTTAGTGGTTAGAAATCAAATTGGCACTTTGATTCCTGGTCCTTGTTTTGGCCATAACTTTTGTTTAAATACTCAAATGTGTCATGCGAACCCATTTTAAACATCGACGTTTCAAGATCTTTACAATAGTATAAGGAATCCAATGAATTTTGACCCCTGAAATTGCTCTATGAAAATTCATGAGTCCATGAAAATTCCAACTCCCAAAGCAAGAGCCCATTTGGGAATGTGTGGGTTCATTCTTTCACACTCTCCTACACTCCTAGGAGCATGAAATGTGACTCTTGGGCTTCACTTTTAGTTCCTACCTTTGCAATCCCTTGCCCTGGTCGTGACATTGTCACTTAAGTCTATTAATCCAATGTCTGCCAAGTTTCCATTTGAATTTTAGGGTTTGCAAATTGGAGTTCTTATATTTGTTTGCTTTCCAAACTATGTGCATCTATCACTTGAGTCTAATAGTCTAGAGTCTATCAAGTTTCTACTTTAGGTTTAGGGTTTACAAATTAGAATCCCACATTTATCTTCTTTCAAGAAAACATCTACCATTTGAATCTATTAATCTAAACTCTGTCAAGTTTCCATTTGAATTTTAGGGTTTGCAAATTGGAGTTCCTGTATTTGCTTGCTCTCCAAACTGTGTGCATCTACCATTTGAGTTTGATAGCCTATAATCTATCAAGTTTCCACTTTAGGTTTAGGGTTTACAAATTGGAGTCCCATATCTATCTTCTTTCCAAGAGAACATCTACCATTTGAGTCTATTGGTCTAGATTCTATTAGGTTTCCATTTGAATTTTAAGGTTTGCAAATTGGAGTTTTTGTATTTATTTCATTTACAATAATGCATTTACCACCTGAATTTGAAATTCCACAATTTATCAAGTTTCCATTTGAAGTTTAAGGTTTACAAATTTTGGAGTTCCCACATCTATTTTCCTAAACCTAAGAGTGCATCTACCATTTGAATCTGATAGTCCAAAGTCTATTAAGTTTCCACTCGAGGTTTATTGTTTGTAAATTGGATTTTCCCATTTGTTTGGTTTTTAACAATCTATCTACCACTTGAATTTGAAATTCCAAAGTCTCTATTAGGCTTCCATAATCCCTCCAAAACTTCCACAATCCTATAAATTCAAGTAATTCTCTAATAGGAACCTTGCTATGGGTGAACCTCTTATAATTTCCAATGTTAATGTTGTTTCTTCTTCTCATGGTCTTCAAGGGTCATCCCTTCCTTTGTTTTCACCATGCAATTCTAATCTTTCAAATGGAGATCATGATGATGATATTATCTCTTTGGATGAGTTTGACCCCACTCTTGAAATATATCTACTTATTGTCCCATCTAAGCTGACAGTCCAAAAAAAAATGATCTTTTTAAGAAATTTCAAGATTCTTGGGTTACAAAACTATCGTGGGTAGATTTCTATTTAAGCTCAAATGGCAACTTGCACACTATCAAGTGTAGGATATGTAGTGAAATGGAAGGGAAGGATAAAATATTTGCTATTAAGTTGGATTCATTCTATAAGCATGTAGGTCGAAGTAAAGCTAAAAGGAACATTGGAACTAATGTGAAGAAGGGGGATTGGTATCATTTTAAATATTGTAGGCATGCCAAGAACTATAAGTTACTTGGTTTTCATAGCCATGGAAATGTTTCTACCCGACTTGTAAATGGAATGGCACAAGAGAATCGAAGAAAAGTCCATTTTGCCACTATTTTACATTTGTTGCAACAAGGCGGTCCCATGCAAGAATATGAAGTAATCAAGCCATTGTATGAATTCTTAGCAATGCCAAAAAATAGCTAGAAGCATTAGAATGATAGCTTTGGTTGGACAATGGTAAAATTCATGCATCAGGAAGTGATGAAGGCAACTAAGGTCATAGTGGGGCTGTTCAGTATGTTGCTTTAAATTGTGATGAAGTTTTTACAATTTACAACTAATCTTGGTTGTTTGTTCATTATGATGTGGTGTAAAATTGGGTAAGGATTCCAATTCTCATTTTTTTCAACAAAATGCTTGAAGGTTTAGGTAGTGATAACTTGACCAAGGTCACTATGGAGGCGTTAACAATTGGTGGGCAGTTGCTAAGATATCAAATTGCTCAAAAGCCCATTTGTTTTGGGGCATATGGTGTTAATGTTTTTTTAAGGCACAAAAAATGGTGTTGCAAAACAGATTCATGACACCTATGCCCCTCATTCTATTGGGGTGCATTGCATGGCCCATCAGACTAATTTGGTTATCCAAACATTGTTAGGATTGCCTTTGGTGGTGCAAATTTGAGAATTTTCTGCAATGTTTATACTTTTATTTTGTCCATTCAATTAAAAGGCATTTGGAGTTCATTAAGATTACAAAACTCATGGCAACAAAAGGAAGAAATTTTTCTAGAATGTGAAAACAAGGTGGATTTCGATGTTGAACCCTACCAAAAGAATTATCGTAGAATACAAATCTCTACTTATGAAGATGACCTTGGATAACCTTACAAGCCAACAAGCTATGTTGAATTATGAACATCTTTCTGACATCCATATTTTTCTTAGATTTGCTTCCATTTTGCCCTAGTTGGAATTTATGCATGCTCTGATCAAAGTTGCACATGTTTGTGTGTGATTTGGTGGTACCCATTAAGGATTGTCAAGGTGATGTTTATAACATGTATTGTGAATTGACCTCCAAGTTCACTACTGATAGTTTTTGGGCTTTCAAATCATTATTGGAGATGAAGCATGAAAATATCCACATGCGTTGGAGTGTTGATGCGAAATCTGGAATTCCACACTTGGCCTTTGAGCTAAATGGCTAGCAGGTTTGGGCAATTCATTGAAATTTGGAGACCATGGTGCCTTCTATGGTAACAAATGATGTATTTGTTGTTGTCGAATCATTGGTGAAAAACCAATGAAAAAATAAGCCTTGTAACTTTCTACCTTTCAGCATTTTGCCCCCAATTTTTTTTTTTTTAATTTGATTTTTTTTCACTTTCATGTAGGCAACAAGTTTGTGGTTTTGTTTGTTTTGATAGGTGTTGGAAAAGCATTGGTTGAAGAGCTTGAAATTAGGTTTCTAGCCCATGGTGTCATGTATGTTTTTGGGATTGTGTATCCCTAGTATTAGATGTAGTCGAAATGTGATGCAACATTTTTCAAACACCTTCAAGTTATTAAATCAAATTTCTATTTGGGCAAACCCACAAGGTGGATGACCAAGATATGATGGTGGGTGAATTACTCAATGTTAGTGACCTTGATTGCTAACAAGGCATGTTTAAGTTCACAATGAAATCAAATGCAACAACATGTATGGCGCCTTGTGACAACATTTGGAATACTCTTTTCTAGTTTCCCAGAATATGTGAAACTCGTTGAATTGGCAATGGTGTAGATAGTTGGCAATGTGGAGGATGAGAGATGTTTCTCTACTTTGGCTTTAATGAGGTCAAAGCTTCAAAATAAGCTTAATACCCACCTACCACTTGTTGTGCGCATGTTTTCACAACATTTTTATATTTTGCAAAATTTCGCATATGCAAACTATATTGAACAATGGCGAAGGAATTCGCCATTGATATTGTTATGATGGCTAGGCAATATGCCTTCTGCATTTTTTGGGTTAGTTTCTACAAAGGCATATACATATTGCTACAAAATTGAATGATTGTTTTGTGAACCACAAAACTTTATTTCCATGGTGTTGGCATTTTCTACCCTTTTTTCATAGTGCAATGCCATGGGTTTATATTTTTTATTATTGTATTTGGGTACTAACATTTGAGTTTGTAGGTCTTTTGTTCTAGAATGGCCAATTCCAGGGGTTCATTTCCCCCACAAGTGCTTTTGTTTGCTATGACTTAATATGATATGCTTGCAAAAAAATTGTTTGGACTTTGCAATGTGTGTGCAATATGCATTTAATAGTGTTTACTCACATGCTTTAAATTCTACTATTTGGGAGAAATAGTTGCTAGATTTAGACAAAAAAATTATAGTCATTGCCCAAAACACTCCAAATATAATAATGGAGTAGTAAAAAAACTCTAATTTAATTTGAAATATAACAATATTTTTTCTCCTTTAAATCTAAAAGAAAGGCCAAAAATTTCACCTTCACAATAATGTGGTAGCCACTTGGAGATCAATAATTTGGGAGCGGTGCCAAAAAAAAACTCCCAACAAATCTAGATGTTAGCTAGTTGAACACCACATGGAGTGCAAATGTAGCCCCACAAGTTATTTAGCAAAAATGAAAAAAAAAAAAAAAAAAA
>Ga0209208_10010564_pt1 | contig 11966 bp, 6 predicted proteins | sample S1TSphfallax_3_FD_187694 | JGI IMG/M metagenome (GOLD analysis project Ga0209208, IMG submission 187694) | Host-associated microbial communities from peat moss isolated from Minnesota, USA - S1T2_Fd - Sphagnum fallax MG (SPAdes) (version 2) | ecosystem: Host-associated > Plants > Peat moss >...
TTATTCATCCCTCTTAGGAACCAAAACTGGTATTGGCCTCTTACTAGCAACAACTGATACTTTGATGTTGTGAAATTACTGTCCCCAAAAATCAATCCTATTATTGCTCATCAGAATTGTGTTGCTCCAAGAAGTTCTATTGGTACTTCTGCTGAAGATTCTGGAGCTCAAAGAATAAGGATTAGAATATCCCCGAATGGGGCTGGAAAGTCACAAACTGAAGTTTATTGATAATTGGGTCGTGCTGAAGGATAGTGGCTGCCTGATATGTATGCTCTTTTGAAAATTTTATTGCAGTCGGAACCCACCATGTGGTGAGTCTGATGGTCTTGGTAAGTTTTGTGTGGAGATCTTGCCTCAGGATGCATTGAGGCAATTGATGGAATGCCTGCAACTAAGTTTATTAGGCACGTCTGATGTCTTCATTTTCTACCAAATTTGACTGCACAACTCAACCTGGTTTATAAGGACCGTGTGTATGTAGTCTACATTTTTTCTACCAAATGTCTTCACAATGCAACTCAGTAAAGCAGCATGAAAATCTTCAGATTGTATAGGGATGTGTTATATGAAGAACAGAACTATGAGATCAGATCAACAATTGCAAACCAGGTGAATCAGAAAACCAAATATTACTTTCCAAAGTGTTATAAACTTTTATAAACAATTATGCTTCACTAGTTGAGTAGCAAGATATCCTTGAGACATTGACTGTCATACTTTCTGCAGTGCAACAAATAATAGAGTCTCAAGCTTCACATTTCCCGGGATTGATGCAAAACTGTGAAAGGTCCATCTGACCACTTCCATGCATCTGTAATAAGCACAAGAACAGCTACTCAATGTCTAAACTGCTCTAAGTACTGGCAGCCCAATTTGAGCAATGTAAGAAGACATAGAGTTACATGCACTCCAGAAGATAGAAAAGTGGTGACTCACAACAATTATCACAAAAGAGCTTAGCAGCAAATTTGAGCGAAGGAATCAATCTGCTGATAAAACTGTGGACTTTGCATCAACTCAGTAATGGCTTGTTTTGATTGAACTCCCCACACTATTTCCACATTTAAGATCACAAACTTTTACAACCTATTTAACTAAAGTTGCCATGCATTTGAGGTACAATCCTGAATTCCAAAACAGCTAAGAAGGCTTTTGGACTCAATGACAGTCGGGTTTCAATCCTACATGTGCATGTTTGGTTAGAAGGTCTATGGTTGGAAACTTCTATACCCTGTAAGTAATTCAGGAGATGATGAAAACCAGGAAATGCAAAAATAAGTAACAAATGCCTCTGGCAAGTAAGGAGCAAGACATTCTTTGAAAAAGTAATATTAAAATAATTACATTCATACTGTATAACTACATTTATTATTATAAAAAAATTTATTGCTCAAATAATATTTTTTTGATATTGGTAATTATTAACTATAAATACAATAATTTGCTAAACATAACATTAATTTTTATATATACTATAAAATTACTGTAAAACTGGTTATCATAGATAAGTAATTACAATTTTTTTAAAAAAAAACTTGAATTACTGTATAATAGTTCTTAAAACTACAATAATTATGATAATTATTTTTAACTACATTATAATTCTTCCAAAATTTTAATTCAGATTTAAAGTTACAAATTACAGATTGTGAATAATTATGCTCAATTAGAAAATAATTATGCATATACTATAATTAATTCTTATATAAAGTAACTACAATGATTTTAAAGTAATTAAAAATTAATTATAGTGATTGATTTCTTTTACTGTAAGAATGTAAATTATACAAAATAAAAATCTATGTTGTAACAATAATAATTTAGTGTAACTTATAATTAGAAAATTTAATAATTTACAATTAGTTATAAAAGTGATTTATTATGGATAACACAAGTAGAAAAAGGCCTTAAAACTCAATCAATAATTTTCTGAGTTCAAATATCATTTTACATTTAAACATAACAATTTAGAATTCAAATATCAATTTTTAGGTCAAATATTTTTTTGAATTTCAATAAAAAATTTCAAATGTAAATTTTCAGATTCAAATAACAATATTCAAAATTGAAATGTCCATTTTTAGACTCAATTAATATTTTTCTGAATGGAATATTAATTTCAAGAATCCAAAATAATAATTCGGAATTGAAGTTTCAACTCTGAAATAAAATAAGTTTTAAAAATTTGAATAAAAACTTTCAGAACTCAAATATTAATTTTTAAATTTGAAAATAAATATTTAGAATTCAAATAACAATTTAAAAATCAAATTTTTTTTGAATTTGAAGAAAAAATTTCAAATTCAAGTAACGATTTAAAGAATTGAAATAGCAACTTTCAGATTAAAATATCAAGTTTAAATTCAAATAATTTTTTTTAAAGACTTGAAATAGGAGTTTTCATAATTGAAATGTGATTTTTCAGATCAGTTTTTAAAAAAAATTAATTTAAAAATTCGAAATTGAAATATCCAATTTCAGATTCAAATATGTTTTTCAAATTCAAATAATTGAAAAAAGAATTCTAATAACAGTTTTTTGAATTAAAATATCAATTTCCAGATTCAATTTTTAAAAAAATCGACAATTAAAAAAAGGAATTCCAATAGCAATTTTCAAAATTGAAACATCAATTTTAATGTTTAAATAAAAATTTCATAATTGGAATTATAATTTTAGACTCAAACATATATTTTTGGATTCAACTAACAATTTCAAGAATTCATACTAAAAACTTCAAATTCAAATTTTTAAAAAAATTAAAATATAAATTTCAGAATTCAAATAAGAATTTTTAGAATTCAAATATCAATTTTCAGAACTGAATAACAATTTTTAGACTTAGATATTGATTTTTAATCAAAATTTTAAAATGCAGGATGCAAAAATTGTTTTTTTCAAACTCACATAACAATTTTTTATATTGAAATATCAATTTTCAGATTTGAATAACGAATTTTAAAGTTTAAATATTAATATTTAGATTCATTATATGAAAAATATACATACATATGCATAATTAATATACACATATTATTGAAATATGTATTTATGATATATATAACATATCATAAATATAATTTAAATACAAACATAAAAATACACCCTTAAGTCATTGTAGAGTATTTTTAGGATGCAACTAATTTGTTGACTATTGTGACTAATGGGACATATCAACCTATCAATGGATGAAAACAAATTTAAAAACCATCCAAATAATAGGATGAAGTTTCAATAATTGCATCATAGTTGTAAGAATGACCAAAATAGTTGAAATTTTATCTTATAGTTGCAAATACTCCCAAATGTAGTTGCAAACGACAAGTCACATGTAGTCATAAATGGAGTGGTTACATTTTGGCTGATTTCTACTAGTGTTCAAGGATGGACGACTATGGCTTGTCATGTTTATAACCCGGTCTATTGTAAGGTCATGACAATTGTGCTCTATGACATGCAATTTGAAGACACGAAAGCTTAATGCATTCTCTGGAAGAAATTGAATGTAATTATTGAAAAGAAAAGGTTGGGTATGCTTGTTTTCAAGGGGTTCATGGTGGATGGTGCATAAGCAAATTGGGATGTTGTTCACATTGTTTATGGGACTGGAAATCCTATGGTGAAGATGGTTGACAAATAGTGAACCTATTTTTTCCATTGGATTGACACACTAAGCAGTTGATTACATTAGGGTTCCATGATCGACACAAAGCCTTTTGTTATGAATACAAAAAACCATGTCCTTGGAGGAAGCTGACTTTCGATATGTTACCATTTAATCTTAGTGATATTCGTTTTGAGTTACAAGTGAACATGCCATTCATGAGCTTAGCACTTGGTTTGCTTCTGGCACTTTTGTGTGCGACAATGGGGAGGCTTCATGTTAGATGTAAGTTCTTATACATTACTCTGTTCAAATTTGATTTTCCATCTATCCTTCTTGAATTTTAACTTCATTCCTTTTATGTGCTTGTAGAAATTATCTTTGGAGGAGGATGTTGATATGTTGATTAGTATTTATTTGAAATAGTCCATAACATTTGGCTCCAACAATTTGATAACAAGGGTACTTGCCTCTTTGTTTGCAATGTTCGATGATTACGTGCGAACATTCAAGTAGTCCTCATTGTATTATGATTTCTTACAAGGAGGTGCATCTAGAATCGGTCTAGACAAGAATGAATTGCATTTGCATATGGCCAATTAGTTTAGGGACCTAATCCAAATTATTGTTACAATTGCCAAGTACACTTCAAGCTTTAATCTTTCTACTAGAATATCACATTTGGAAGGTGAAGTGTTTGGATCAGCTAAACACAAGGCAGACCTTCCACTTGGGTCAAAGCAGATTCGCATTAACATGATTGAATGAATTTTCTTCATCTGAAAATGGTCAATGTAATGGTTCTAATCAACCAGTCGTCAGCTATGAATGTGGGGGAGACTAGCGGCCTTGATCCTGTTATCACCCACAATGGTGTGGAGGTTCTTGAATGCTTATGTGGGGACAACATTTGGCGAATTGAATGTTATCCTTTAAAGTCAAGTAATTGTTACTCAATATTGTAAAAAAACATTAAAAACACTATTACAAAGCCAAAATCATTTCAAAACAAACTAATAATGGTATTCCAATTCCTTGTTATTTTGTTTACTAGTTTATAACCAAAGGTGTATCAATTGAATTACATAAGTTTTGGTTTTGTCATGATAACCTTTTGTGTTATGTGAGAGGGACAAGTAGGAAATATGCACTTGATATGCTAGTCTTGCTTTCCTTATGGCTTGTGAAAGCAGGGATAGATTTCACTCAAATTGAGGCAATGGCATTAAAGGAGGCCAATTTCTTGTTTTTGGAGAAGCCAAATGTCCTTTTATCAATAAGGTTGGAGACAACAATTCTGCACCCATGAACCAGCCTTCCGCAAGTGCCCTTCAGAATCTCTTTGGCAATGGTCCTTTTGCTCATGTTTATAAGCCATTGGATCCAAATGCTTGGCCCAAAACAAGGAACGGGACGAAGATTTGTCATCCTAACACGTTCAAACTATCCATTCTGTAAAAAAACAAGTGGGATGTGGGATGAATTCTTAAAGCCACATTATTAACTCCTTCAAGCATTCCTCCTCTAGGATATGGATGGATTTACCACCTCCTTTCAGGATCACTAAATAACTATAAGCAATATGCAGTAACAATTAATGATTACCCCAACTTGCAGTTACGTGGATTTTTCTTGCATGATGTTTGGGTCCTTCTATAAGCTAGGGCTGTGGGTGCCATGTAAGCATTTGTATTACATTTTGTAATATACCATGTACATTAGGATCAAAAAACCATTCATCCATTATCCATCTTGGAGCTAAAATGAAGTTCATAGATTATTAAATTGTGCCAAAGTCCTAGATGTAAATTAGGTTGCAATGTCATTAAATTTAGGTTTTAAATAAGATTGTTATGCGTTTTGTTCTTTTAGAATGCATTCTACTATATAAATAAAAATATTCTTTAACATGACATGTGTAGTGCATTATTCATTAATTTCTCAAGCATTTTCCCATTCCATCATTATGTGGACATCCTACCCTTGACTTATTGTGTGACTTAACTTACACGAGTTATTATTTCACCCTTTTGCATTGTAATGTAACTCCTTTGAGTTTCACCTTCAACACCTTTTTTTTCGAATGAAGTTGGACATGAAAATTTTGTGAGTCCAATAATTTGCATTCATCATAACTGTTTTGGAATTATTTTCATCCATAGATTCAACCAATTGGAAATTTCATCCAAAATTTTCATCTACTTCCAATTAACATCCAAAAGTTCGTTCATGCTCCAAGTTCATCCAAATATTTCATGTTTTTTGTAACTGTCATTTATGTACATGTGGTTTTCATCCAATATTATTATTTTGGAATTAGTTTCATCCATACATTTCAACCTAACAAATCTTTTATCTAAATAATTTATCTAAGTGTAATTATCATCCAAAAAAATCATTGATGTTTCATTTTCATCCAAACATTTCATCCAAATTTAATTTTCATCCATGTACATGTGGAAAAATATTTTCCACATCATTCCTATCATAGGGATATTTTAATAATATTTTGTCCCCATCATCAAAATATTCCAAATATATTTGTTCTTGCTCACATGCTCATGCTCACAAGCTCAAGCTCACATTCACATGTTTATTTCCTAGTGTTGTTGTCTTTTTAAACTACTTTCAAGAACTTGGCATTTTGAAAAATAAAGTTCAAATACTTGAAAGTTAGTGAAATGTTTTTGCAAGTATTTGGTTTCTTTTTTAAACACCTCAATATTGATATGGTGAACATTTTACTATTTTCACTATGAGAAATCACATTCGTCAAAACCACACTAGCCTACAATTAAAACTCAAAAAACAACTCATATACAACTATTATGCAATTATCCCTTGCGTATTACAACTATTGTGCAACTATTCCCTCAAAAATATACTATATTCATAAATAAATTGGCACTTCAAAAAATTAGTTAGTTGTATTACAATTATAAGTGAGTTGAAAATGGGTTTTCTATATGGTAATTTATACACATTGTACATAGATATGTGGTTAACCATGTTTTGGACTTTTTCAAGAGTTGCATTCTAGTTACATGTGCCAACTACCTTATAACTATTGTACATGTGTCATTACAACAATAATTATGTTGCAACAAATGTATAATGTACATACATGTGATCATGCCACGTGTCCACATTTCCACCACCCATTATGGGATACATTTGCAATTAGTTTTCGAATATGATTCCCATTGATACAATTAATATGGCCATTAGTGTGCCACTATTAAAGTATTACTATTCAACTATGTTATGATTATAATACAACTACACATAACTTAATAAGAATACTTATTTATTAGTTATTTATATCTTCATCATATGTGTTTCATTTTGAATGATTTAAAATGTTATGTGAGCGCTATTTCAAGTTCTAGAAATCATCTTTGAAATGCAAAGGAAAATGAATAATGAAAAAATAACAAGAAGATAAATAAGCTTTTCCAACTTATAGAACATGTTTTTTTCTTTTTTTTCCCTCTTTAGACCCTTCCTACTTTCAAGCCTCATAACTTTCTTATTTCTTATTTATTTTAAATGATTTAAAGTGCTACAGGAACATCACTTGAAGTTTTATAAATCTTTTTTGAACTTTAATAACAACAAAACTACATACAAGGAATTTTGTGGGTGTTTGGGAACCGGCCTTTGTAACATTTGGTGGTTTGTTTTTTTTTAGTTCTTGACCCTTCTATTTTGAGGGGCCATAATTTTCTTAATTCTATTTCGTTTTTGACAATTTTTAGTGCACTAGATGTGTTGATAAGAGGGGTTGAATTTGTTTTTAGACACCAAAAAAAAATGGAGCCGTCCCCTTGGATCTAACATGCCTTCAATGCTTAAATGTTATATTTGCAAGTCAATTGTAATTAATGAACAACTAAAAGATTTAATGCATATGTTTTATCTTTGAATCTCATGTTACAAACTATATAAATAAGGCTTGTTCTTTTATATTCTCACATTAAAATACATGTGCCATTTTGTGATGAACTTCAAAAAGTTTGACCTAAAGGCAAAACATAAAATAAAAAATAAAATTTCATGGTTATTTTTTAGTGCACATAGTCTTGTGCTTTCCTACCTACTTACCTACCTAGGTAAGTAAGTAGGTAGGTCATAGGTAAATACATAGGTATGTAAATTTTAAGAACTACCAACCTATTTACCTATGGTTATGTACAACCTACCTAACTACTAAAATGATGTTTTTTTTCAAAATAAAATTAATGTGCAATGTGGTAAGCCACATGTCACAATCTCAAACCATCATTAATAATCATAATGGATGATGGAGATCAATATTTCAAAAATAATAATTTTGTGTCAAATTTTTTTCATAATGCCACATGTGAAATTTTAATAAATGGATGATAATTAATGACGTTAGCATGACATCATGGGTCTAGTTGTTATGGTATTACATAATAATTAAAAATAAGTTGTTTTGATTGATTTGTAGTTGAGTTGTAATGAGTTACACCGTATATATATTGAGTTGCAATTTTTCAATTCATGCAACTTGTTTGTTAACACTCATGGTGTAAAATATGATGAGTTGTAAATGTCTTTTGGAACTCAAAAATTGAATTGCAAGGCTATTTGCAAAACACCTTTTTTTCTCATGTTGTCTTTTTTGTCAATAATGTTTTTTTCAAAACTAAAATCATCCCCAATTCCTAAAAAATAACATAATTGTTGGGGATACTCTTGGGGTATTTTTTAAAGTCTAAATGATATGACATGATTTGCTTTGAAAAGTTAGATGGAAGTTAAAACATGCATGAAAAAAACTAAAAGTTTCATTTGTTTTGAAATGTTAAAGAAGGGTTAGAAGTTTAGAAGATTGTTCTTTTGTGTTTTCAAATAATAAACAAGGTAACAAGTATGTACAAAATATCTTAATTGCACCACACGTGGTGTGTAAACTTCTTAAATCAATATACATTCTATGTCAATTTTCTTAAGCATGGTACCAAAAATTTGATCATACTTCATTTCTAAGGGATTTATAAGAACTAAACTTGATTCAAACATATATAACAAACAAAAACTTAATGCAAGTTTCCAATTTATAATAATTTATGTGGATGATTATGTACTTGTAAGTAATAGTCTACCAAACGTAATTGAGTTCAAAACAACACTTCTTCAAGAGTTTCACATGATAGATGAAAACCAACTCCATTATGACATTGGTAATCAAATTATTCCTAATAGAGCAAAAGGGTGGATACTTTTGGATAAAACAAAATACTTTCATATAATCAAGTCTTACATTGATCTACCATGGCCAATTCAAATGCAATCTATACACCTATGGAATTTGGATTAAAATTAAATACGAAGATTATCCTAAAATTTAAAAAATAAAATAAAATCAGATGTCAATTTATCCTTACCCAAAAATGGCGAGTAGCATCATGCATGTTGTTGTAGATAGTCATCCAAAAATGCGTGCATGTTGTTAGTAGTCTTAATTAAGGTTTTGTTCATTGGCAAACTATTAAGTTGATGATGTGTTATATCAAAGGCATTTTCCACATGTGTATAAAATACAAACGATCTAAAGGAAACCATATTATGTGTCATTTTTTAGATGTTGATTGGGCATGGGATAAAAACACTCGTAGATCTACCTTGAGAATTTTTTTTCGCTTGTGGGTGGTGTCACAACATGGGCAAATAAAAAGCAAACTTTTGTTGTAGTATCCTACACAAAAAGAGAATGAATGGAATTGTCAAAGGTAACAACTTAAGGTATTTAGCTTCCACTATTGCTTCCAAGTTGTACCAATTCAAATAGAAGGGTAGTTGTAAGCTATAGTGTCTCACTTTTTGTCCCTTTATGGACTTTATGCAAAGTGTACTTTATTCAAATGCCATAAATGCATTATAAATCATCAATTTGACAAAAATATTTATGGATTAAGATTGCCAACTTGGATAAGAATATTTATTAAGAGGTGATATTCAATAAACATACACCAATCATATAGTAATGAACTTTTAAAGTGGACATATGGATTGTATTATGGGTTTTGCATTAACATTAAAATGCATTTTTTATTATGATTTCATCTCAATATGTTTTATAAGGAATCAATATACAGATGGAAAAAATAATGCAAATTGAAAAAAACTATAACAAAATCTTTAACCAACGAATAACTATGGACTTTTGAATGACCATATTTGAACCTTACTTTCAAAAGTCCCCATCTTGGTCATTTTTTGTTGGATTGATATTTTTTCCTCCCTAACATGTATGTCAAAGAGTTGTCTAAATGGGTTGCCTTTCCTATGGACTTTATTAGTTGATTAATCACCACATAAGGTCCATTCAACATTGGTTTTTAATTATTTTTTTCATTATAATGTTAAAATATAAACTTTTGGGATTGGGACTCTTGCCACTTTTGAGCCACCCTAACTTGCATCTATCTAAAAGGCAATTGTCTTGGAGGATGATAATCATGAAAATTTTGAGGAGTTTAACATTATAGTTGGGCAATTTAATGTCAAGAAGCCTCCATCAAAGGAGGTTAGTTGATTGGGCTTGCAAATGCCTTGGGAGAAAAAGTTAAATTGATTTTAACCACATCCATGATCCCACCTTTCAGGACTGAATGTCAAATTTTGGAATTGATAATTAATGGCTTTTTCACAAGCATGGTTAATAAAAAGAAAAAAACATGAGTGTGGCCACAATCCTTCTTGGATTTGAAGGCTTCCATCAAATAAGTGACCAATTATTTTGACATTATTCTTCAATTGTTTGAATCTATGTTAAAGTCGATGGTTGAAGACCACCCTCAAGATTGATATTCATCATCTTGCCCAATTTCATGTTGAGGTTAAAGATGAATATGACCTTGATGATGATGATGAACAAATTGATGTTAACTTTAGGGTGCCAAGATTTATTTTGTAAATGATTATGGGATTTTGTTTTTCAATTTTGTCCATATTTCAAGTTCTTGATTGATCCATGCTAGTGCTATGTGAGAATAATGTTATAACTTGCACTTCCATGCTAAGAAAATGATCATAGTTCTCATTCAATTCACTCCAATTGTTTTTTTATGTGTGTTTTTGCTGAGAATCTATGGTTCCTTGGGTGTTCAACATTGTGAGTTCTCACAGATGAAGGTGTCCACCATGTTTTGCACACAATGATTTTTTTCATAATCCTTTTCACAATCCACGAGTACTAGTCTATGTTAACCAAGTGGTTAACTTGCACATTGCCTATTCAACTTTGACATTTGAATCACCATCAACATGACATAAATGTAATGGTGGAATGCATTGTTACATAGATGGTGAGGCATCATGAATTTGTCATCGGGACAAAGTTTGAAACATCTTATTCCAAGGTTTCCAACACCTACATTTGAAGGATTTCCTAGAAATTCCAACATGATATTTCACTCACTACTCCACTTGTGTTTGCCTTTGTTATCGTTTTAATTATATGTGTAAGTTGTTTGATATTCCTCATCCATGTTTGGTGTTCATTTTGATTGTCAATATCTCAAGAAAATACTTTGTTATTCAATGTCAGTTTTCACAAATCTACATGCACATTCACAATGAACAAAAATTGATGTCCATCTTGTAAATTGAATAATCATGTGTTGTTGACCTATGGAATAGGTTATTGGTTTTTCATTACAAGTTTTGCTTCCAATGATTGTATAATTGCACACAATTTGATGCAATGATGGTCGATGAGTCTAATAAATGATGAATGTAAAGGACCATATGTAATCGTATCCATGCTTAATTTCTCTATTATTATTCATATGACTTGAATTTGTGTGATGGTAATGTTACACACTAATTATTGGTTCATACCACATTATCAAAAAAATAAATTGGTTATGAATTTGTTTCAATAAACTTGCTTTTCCCTTGGAATCAAGGTTGCATGTGTTGTATTGTAATTTGGAAATTTGATTGGCCCTTTTTTGGCCATTTTTCTTTCAAATGTGTACAATTTGCAAAAAGAAAACAATGGTACACAATTGCACATATTTTCATGGTTTTTGCAATCTCATTCATGTCATTGAGTTCATTAATATGGTGAACAAGATCTACATGTTCAATTTCATGCATGTAATGTGTTAATTACTTACCATCCACATGATAATTTTTGTCCATGTCATTCAATGGGTATTGTGTTGGCAATATTATCCACATTGAATGTCAAACATGTAAATTTTATAGAAATTGACTATGACAATATGTGTTTTTGAACTATCCTGGTGTTTTGCTGAGATATAATGTTGATATATGCTAGCCTAAGGTTAGTTTCCACATTGATAATACAAATAATTAGTTT